>JAESFS010000023.1_pt1 | contig 281360 bp, 266 predicted proteins | sample 9269441 | NCBI WGS metagenome assembly JAESFS01 (sample SAMN14502548, study PRJNA617105) | algae metagenome | isolation source: Scytolyngbya sp. HA4215-MV1 and co-occurring heterotrophs from sample from... | place: USA: Laie Falls, Oahu, Hawaii | collected 2010-08-22
TGGGGGGGGGCGCCCCCCGGCGCGCGGCGGGCGCCCCCCACGGCTCCGCTCGGCGTCAGCGACAGGCGAGGGGCTCCACGCCCGGCGCCACCCCACCCCGCCGCTTCGCGTCGACCCTCCCCCTCGAGGGGAGGGTGAAGGGCTGCGCTCGTCGAGGGATGCCGTTCTCCTCACCTGGGGGAGGGGACGCCTCTCACTCCGCCGGGCTGCGGCGCAGGCCGGCGAAGGGGGCCGAGACCAGCGCGTGCACGAGGTCGCCGATCATTTCGAGCAGGAGTTCAATCGCATCGAACATGAATCACCTCGTCTGTCGCGCTGCAACGCCACGCTCGCGTCCGAATGCGGCGGCAATCCGGAAGCCTCGGGGCAGCGCTTGGGCAAGGCTCCATTCTGGATCGGCATGGTGAATCAAGTGTTTAAAATGCAACCGATCGGGACGCCGCAGCCTGCGCCCGCGGCGCGGAGGGCGCGGCGGTCACCTCCGCCCGCACCTCAGGCTTGACAACAATAGGAAAAAATGCATATTCTTTTTCGCCTTTCCCCATGAAGGGGCGTTCGCGACGTCGGCTGATGCGGGGAAGGGGCGGTTGCCGCGGAGAAAGGGCGTGACGGCCCGGACAAGGCGGCGGCGAGGCTTCATGGACCTGGTCCGAACCACCGGGCCCGTACGGGGTGTGGTCACCGCCCCGGGTATGTGAGGTAGCCAAAAAACACCGCGCGCGGATCGACGACGGCCGACAGTCACCGGCCCGCATTCCCCACTTCCCCACTTCGGTCGGGGACCCGAAGCCCCGTCGATCCGCGCCCCCTTCGCCCGGCTCGCCCCTTGCTCCGCGCCTCAGGCCGGAGACGCCGGCGCGCCGGGCGGCTGTGTCTTCACCATCTCCTTCAGGGGCGGGCTCCTTCAGGGGCGGGCTCCTTCAAGGGCGGGGCCATCCTTCATGAGGAAGGAAGGGCGCAGCCTTCACCCTCCCCTCGAGGGGGAGGGTCGGCCCGAAGGGCCGGGGTGGGGTGACGCCGGGCATGGCGCGCTTTGCCAGGCGCTGGCGCCGAGCGGAGCCGTCACCCCCACCCGGAGCGCTTCGCGCTCCGACCTCCCCCCTCGAAGGGGAAGTGAAGAAGTGCAGTTCGCCACATGACGTAGGCTCGGGGGAGGGCGTTCGGAGCCGACCCGTAAGCCACGCTTGCCGCGTTCCTCGCCCGTCGTTACATAACGGCGAGATTTTCCGACATTCCGTTGCGGGGGAAGGGCGGCCATGGCCTCCTATCAATACGTCTATCACATGCAGGGGCTGACGAAGACCTGGCCGGGCGGCAAGAAGGTCCTCGACAACATTCACCTCTCCTTCTACCCGACGGCCAAGATCGGCGTGCTCGGCGTCAACGGCTCCGGCAAGTCGACGCTGCTGCGCATCATGGCCGGCATCGACAAGGAGTTCGTCGGCGAAGGCTTCGTGGCGGAGGGCGCGCGCGTCGGCTACCTGCCGCAGGAGCCGCAGCTGGATCCCGCCAAGTCGGTGCGCGAGAACGTCATGATCGGCGTCGCGCCGCAGCAGGCGATCCTCGACCGCTACAACGAGATCGCGATGAACTACTCCGACGAGACCGCGGACGAGATGACGCGGCTCCAGGACGAGATCGACTCCAAGGGCCTGTGGGACCTCGACAGCAAGGTCGATCAGGCCATGGACAGCCTGCGCTGCCCGCCGGACGACGCGGATGTCGAGAAGCTCTCGGGCGGCGAGCGCCGCCGCGTGGCGCTGTGCCAGCTCCTCCTGGCCCAGCCCGAGATGCTGCTGCTCGACGAGCCCACCAACCATCTCGACGCCGAGACGGTGGCCTGGCTCGAGGGGCACCTGAGCAGCTATCCCGGCGCGATCCTGATCGTCACCCACGATCGCTACTTCCTGGACAACGTCACCGGCTGGATCCTGGAGCTCGATCGCGGCCGCGGCATCCCCTACGAGGGCAACTACACCTCCTGGCTGCACCAGAAGCAGAAGCGCCTGGCGCAGGAGAGCAGCGAGGACAAGGCCCGCCAGCGCGCCCTGGAGCGCGAGAGCGAGTGGATGGCGGCCTCGCCCAAGGCGCGCCAGGCGAAGTCCAAGGCGCGCATCCAGCGCTACGAGGAGCTCGTCCAGAAGCAGAACGACAGGGGCCCCACCACCGCGCAGATCATCATTCCGGTCGCCGAGCGGCTCGGCAACAACGTCATCGATTTCGAGGGTCTGTCGAAAGGCTATGGCGACCGCCTCCTCATCGACGACCTCTCCTTCAGGCTGCCTCCCGGCGGCATCGTCGGCGTCATCGGGCCGAACGGCGCCGGCAAGACCACGCTGTTCCGCATGATCACCGGGCAGGAGAAGCCGGATTCCGGCTCCATCACCATCGGCCCGTCCGTCAAGCTCGGCTATGTCGACCAGTCGCGCGATGCGCTCGACCCCGACAAGACCGTCTGGCAGGAGATTTCGGACGGCAACGACGTGATCTATCTCGGCAAGCGGGAGATGAACTCGCGCGCCTATTGCGCGGCGTTCAACTTCAAGGGCGGCGACCAGCAGAAGAAGGTCGGCATGCTCTCGGGCGGCGAGCGCAACCGCGTGCACCTCGCCAAGATGCTGAAGTCCGGCGCGAACCTGCTGCTGCTCGACGAGCCCACCAACGACCTCGACGTCGACACGCTGCGCGCGCTGGAAGAGGCGCTGGAGGACTTCGCCGGCTGCGCCGTGATCATCAGCCATGATCGCTTCTTCCTCGACCGCATCGCCACGCACATGCTCGCCTTCGAGGGCGACAGCCATGTCGAGTGGTTCGAGGGCAACTTCCAGGACTACGAGGAAGACAAGAAGCGCCGGCTGGGCATCGACAGCACCATCCCCAAGCGCATCAAGTACAAGAAGCTGACGCGCTGAGCCGGGCAGCCGCCGGGTGCGGCTTCAGGCGGCGTCCAGTTCGGCCAGCCTCGCCGCGACGCTGGCCAGCCGCTGCACCTGGTCGTTGTAGCCGCTGACGGCCGCGAGTTCGGCCTGCAGCTCGGCGAAGCGTCCGCGCGCCACCATGACGACGGCGCGCAGGTCGTCCTCCAGCCTCCGGCTGTCGTCCCGCGCCGCCGTCACGCTGGCGGAGGTTTGGCGGATCTGGCGACCCACCGCGTCCACCGAGGCCTGGATCAGGTGGATGGCCCCCTGGCCGTGTCCCCCGTTCCGATCCGCCGCCCTCTCCAGTGCGCTCTTGGTGTCGGAGGACAGCTTGCGGATCTCACTGGCGACGACGGCGAAGCCACGCCCCGCCTCGCCCGCCCGGGCCGCCTCGATCGAGGCGTTGAGGGAAAGCAGCGTCGTCTGCTCCGCGATGCTCCTGATCAGCCCGAGCGCCGCCTCCACGCCGTGGCCGACATCCGCCAGCTGGGCGAGCTCCTTGTCGAGCTCCGCCTGGGATCGTTCGTAGGTCCCCAGCGACTTCGTGGCGTCGACCAGCCTCGCGCCGAACTGCTCGATCTCGCCGGACAGGCCGGACACGGTCTGGCTCACCTGGTCGACGCGTGCGACGAGGCGCGCTCCGGCTTCCAGCTCGTCCTGCAGTTGCTCGATCAGCTGCCGCCGGGCCTGGCCGAGATAGTCGGCATGGGCGAGCCGGCGGTGCAGGAAGTAGCTGGCGAAGCGGGCGTAATGCGCCGGCAGCGAGTCCACGAAATCGTCCTGGAAGCGGGCGCCGGGCGGCGTGTGGAAGAACACCACGGCGCACAGCGTCTCGTTGATGTTGATGCCGAGGAGTTCGCCGAAGGTCGAGAAGCCGGCGGCCGGCATGCCGTCGAACACGGTGATGCGGCTGAGCGCCGCCGTGTTGTTCAGCCGCCGGCAGATGCAGTCGGACAGGATGGCCCCCACCGGTTTCGGCTTGCCCCGCATGAAGGCGCTGAAGGCGCGGGCCGTCGTTTCCGCGATGTCCTCCGCCTCCAGGAGCCACAGCCTGTCGCCCCGACCGATGTCGCAGAAGAACGAGATCTCGCCGCGCGTGAGATCCATGCCCGAGATGGAGCGCACATACATCTCGCCGTCCAACTCGATGCCGAGCGTCCTGTGCCTCATCCTGTCGGAAAGGTCGTCCCGCCTGCAGGAAAGGGCCTCGCAGAGCGCCTCCACGACGGAGATCGGCTCCAGGCGGTCGAGCCCCGCAACCAGAGAGACCGTGCGCCGCGGCAGGTCCGACTCGAGCACGAGGAAGTTCGTTTCCGTGCGCCGGAAATTGTGGGTCCGCAGCAGGCCGAAGCGGTAGTCCGGCGCGAAACTGAGGAACGCGATCACCGCGACGTTCTGGACGACCCGCGTCCCGTCGAACATCCAGGTGTCGCGAAAGTCCATCGCCCCGCCGGCCGAGCCGCCCACGAACAGGCAGGGGAAACGCCCGCTGCGATAGACCGCCTCCATCAGGAAGCTCTCGCTCGCCGAGAGCCCGTCAACCAGGGTGAGAGCCAGCGTGTCCCGGCCATCGATGGGGAAGGGCGGCGCCACCCGCTCGAGCTCCCGGCCGATCGCAGCGATGCGCTCTTCCTCCCTGAGGCGCACCACCCCGGATCGGATGTCCTCGCAATGGAGGTCGACGGTGTAGATCGCCGCCCGCTGCACCAGCCGCCGCGAGAAGAGCTGCAGCACGACGGTCGACCAGCCCTCCCCTGTAGGCAGGTACAGGGGGCCGCCGTCGCTGCTGCACAATTCGCCGGCGGTCGAGACGGCGAGGAGTTCGGCCCCGGCAGGAAGCCGCCGGCGCAACTGGCCGCAGATGGCGTGAAAGTCCAGCTGCGGCGCGACATAGGCCAGGACCAGTGCGGCGGGTTCGCCGTCGAACGCGAAGTCGTCAGCCGTCAGCCTCGCGAGTTCGCCGGCCTGCAGCACCCTGGTCGCGATGACGGGACGCTCCGAAGCGTCTTGCTCGTCGCCCTCCCGGTCGGGATCAGCCTGACGCGCCTCCGGGACAGGATCGGGAGCCGCCTTCTTGCGGAGTCGTGACCACATTTTGGCGTGCCTGACTTTGTCTGATCCGGCGACGTTCCGTGGTCCACATGAAGAAAAGATTGATAAAGGTGGGTTTGTCGAAAATTGCATTTCAAGGTTGCATGACTCGAAGCACGCAATTACTTGGGCGTCGCAACGCGTTGTTTGGCGCGGCGGGCCACTCCCGCAGATCAGGTCTTCGCCGTCCGAAGCGCGCAGCGCCGTCCCGCTTGTCCTTCCTTCTTCGGCATGGTGAAAGGAGCGGCAACGAAGGAGGCCGCCGTGTCCCCGACCAGACCGAACCGCACCGGAGCCGCGTCAGGACGCCATCTGGCCTCCTCGCCCGAAGACGCCGTCGAGCGTCTCGATGCGCTTTACGTCGCCGCCACCACGGCCCTGCGCCAGTCGGTCGACCGTTTCCTCGAAACGGGCGTGCCGCCGACGCCCGCCGAGCGCTCCGCCTTCCGCTATCCCGAGCTCGTCCTGACCTACTCGCCGGAGGGTGTGCCCGCCACGAACCGGCGGGCCTTCGCGAAGTTCTCCGCTCCCGGCGTCTACACCACCACGGTCACGCAGCCCCGCGCCTTCCGGGCCTATCTGCTGGAGCAGCTTCGTCCCCTGGTGGAAGAGTTCGGCGCGAGCATTGAGGTCGGGCCGGGGCCGCAGGAAATACCCTACCCCTACGTCTTCGAGCGCGGCGACGAACTCGGCCGCGGTAACGTCACCGCCGCCGAACTCGCCGTGTATTTTCCCACGCCGCTCCTCTCGACGGTGGGCGACGAGATCGCGGACGGCGTCTATGAGCTGGAGGACGGCGAGCCACGGCCGCTCGCCCTGTTCGACGCCGTGCGCGTGGATTACTCGCTGCGCCGCCTCGTCCACTACACCGGCTCGGACTGGCGCTGCGTGCAGCCCTGGATCCTGCTCACGAACTACCATCGCTACGTCGATCAGTTCGTGCGCTGGGGGCTCGAGCAGGTGAGGGGACCGGGCCCATTCGAGGCGCTGGAGCTGCCGGGCGGCGCGCGCATCACCAGCGCCATGGCCGATGCGGAAGCCGACGCTATCGTCGCCGCCGCGCCATGGCATCGCTTTCAGATGCCGGCGTACCACCTCATTCCGGCCGATGGCCAGGGCGTGACGCTCGTCAACATCGGCGTCGGTCCGTCCAACGCCAAGAACATCACGGACCACCTGGCGGTGCTCCGCCCCCACGCCTGGCTGATGGTGGGCCATTGCGGCGGGCTGCGGCAATCCCAGCACATCGGCGACTACGTGCTGGCGCACGGCTATCTCCGGCAGGACCGCATCCTCGACAGCCTCGTGCCGACCGACATGCCCATCCCGGCGCTCGCCGAGGTGCAGGTGGCGCTGCAGGAAGCCGCCGCGCAGGTGACCGGCGATCGCGGCGAGGCGCTGAAGCGCCGTCTTCGCACCGGCACCGTCGTCACCAATGACGACCGGAACTGGGAGCTGCGCTGGACGCAGGAGCGCAAGCGCATCAACCTCTCCCGCGCCATCGCCGTGGACATGGAGAGCGGCACCATCGCCGCCCAGGGCTTCCGCCTGCGAGTGCCTTACGGCACCTTGCTCTGCGTCTCCGACAAGCCCCTGCACGGCGAGATCAAGCTGCCCGGCGCGGCCAACGCCTTCTACGAGCGCGCCGTGGGCGAGCACCTGAAGATCGGCCTCGCCGCAATCGAGCTGCTGCGCTCGAACCGGGAAGGGCTGCATTCGAGGAAACTCAGGAGCTTCGACGAGCCGCCGTTCCGGTAGTGCTGGTGTGTCATCCCCGGCGGCGCGAAGCGCCGGGAAGGGGATCCAGAGCCGCCTCGCTAACCCTGGATCCCCTTCCCGCGCCTGCGGCGCGCCGGGGATGACCCGGTCCCCGGGGACGCAGGCCGCCTATGGCTTGACAGCACTGTTGGGATTGACGACGCAAGCCTGCCTGATCCTCGTTCGGGACACCCCATGCCCCTCCGCCTCGACATCCACGAACTCACGGCAGCCTTCCCCGACTTTCGGGTCGCCGTGGTCGTCGCCGAGGAGCTTGCCATCCCGCCCGAGCGGTCTGCCGCGCTCGACGCCATCATCCACGATCGGGAAGCTGCGGCCCGGGCGCAGTGGGCCGGGACCGAACTCTCCGCCATCCCCGGCGTCGCGGCGGCGCGCCGCCTACCGCGCCTTCGGCATCAAGAAGACCAGCTACCGCTGCTCGGTGGAGCGCATCGTGAAGAACGTGCTCGCCGAACGCGATGTCCCGCGGATCAACGCCTTCGTGGACGCCTACAACGCCGTATCGCTTTCACATGTGCTGTGCGTCGGCGCGGACGACCTCGACAGGACGGAGGGTCCCTTCGCCTTCCGCTATTCCAGCCCGGACGACACCTTCCTCGACATGGCCGCCGAGCCCGGCGAGGACCCGAACGATCCGCCCAAGCCGGGCGAGGTCGTCTACGCCGACGCCCGCCATGTGCTCTGCCGCCGCTGGAACTGGCGTCAGGACGCCCGCAGCCTGATCACGCCGGAGACCCGGCGCGCCATCGTCACGCTGCAGGCGAACGGGGCGGGGGATGTCAGCGCGGCGGCGGCCGACCTCGTTGCGCTGCTGGAAACGTTCTGCGGGGCGCGATGCCGCGTGGGGATCGCGACTCAACAGCAGCCGGAGCTCACGCTTTGAACGCCCGGCCGTAGATCGCGGACACGTGACCGGAGCCCACCCAGTGCGATCGGAGCCCACCCAGCCCCTCACGCTGAGGAGGCCCGGACCTTGTCCGGGCCGTCTCGAAGCACCGCGCATGGTGGGGAGCGAAAGGAGTGCGCCGGACCATGGGCCGTCCTTCGAGACAGCCCCGGATTAACTCCGGGGCTTCCTCAGGATGAGGACCATCGGTGCGATCCCCTCAGGATGAAGACCATTGGTGCGACCGCAGTCCTCCAAACCCCTCTTGTTGAGAACCATTGGTGCGATCGGAGCCCTCCCAGCCCCTCATGCTGAGGAGGCCCGGACCTTGTCCGGGCCGTCTCGAAGCACCGCGCATGGTGGGGAGCGAAAGGAGTGCGCCGGACCATGGGCCGTCCTTCGAGACAGCCCCGGATCAACTCTGGGGCTTCCTCAGGATGAGGACCATCGGTGTGATCCCCTGAGGATAAGGACCATCGGTGTGATCCCCTGAGGATAAGGACCATCGGTGCGACCGGAGCCCACCCAGCCCCTCATGCTGAGGAGGCCCGGACTTGGTCCGGGCCGTCTCGAAGCACCGCGAACGGTAGGGAGAAGCCCATCCATCAACGCCGCTGATGGCGGACAGCAACAGGCTGCGTTCGTGCTGGCCCACGAAAGCCTCTATGGTTGCGGCCGCGCCCCCCCTGGCGCTTCGGCTCCCCGTCTTCAGGCTCCTGATGCTCCGCTCCACCGAAACGCTCGGCCTGCTGCTCGGCCTGGTCGGCGTCGTCATCTTCGGGGGCACGCTGCCGTTGACGCGCATCGCGGTGGCGGAGCTCGATCCCTGGTTCGTCACCGCCGGCCGCGCCGCCGTCGCCGGCCTCATCGCCCTCATCGTGCTGGTGGCGCTGCGGCGGCCCATCCCGTCGCCTCGCGCCTTCCTGCGGATCGCCGGAGCGGCGCTCATGCTGGTTGGGGGCTTTCCGACCTTCAGCGGCTTCGCCATGAAGCTGGTTCCGGCGTCCCACGGCGGCGTCGTGCTCGGCGTGTTGCCGCTCGCGACGGCCGTGGTGGGCGCCATCGTCTCGCGAGAGCGCCCTTCCGCCGCGTTCTGGGCCAGCGCGGTGCTCGGCGCGGCCATCGTCGTCGCCTTCTCGCTGCGCGACGGGGGAGGGCGGTTCGAGATCGGCGACCTTCTGCTGATCTGCGCAGTCGCCAGCGCGGCGATCGGCTACGTGCTCTCTGCGGAGCTCGCCCGCACCATGCCGGGCTGGGAGGTCATCTCCTGGGCGGTTTTGATCGCACTTCCCGTCACCTTGCCCCTTGCGATCTGGACCGGGCCGCCCCATGTGGCCAGCGTCAGCCTGGGGGCGTGGCTGTCATTCTTGTATCTCGGCGTGATGAGCCAGTACCTTGGCTTTTTCGCCTGGAATGCGGGACTGGCGCTGGGAGGCGTCGCAAGGGTTTCACAGGTCCAGCTTTTGCAGACCTTCGTGACTCTCGCGGTGGCAGCGCTTTTGAACCGCGAGCGCGTCGATGTCGTGACGTGGCTCTCGGCCGTCGCGGTGGTCGGCGTCGTCATGCTGGGCCGCCGCGCCCGCGTGAAGCGTCTCTGATCATCCTCCCCTGCGTACGTCCGCACGTACGCACAAACACGGGACGTGCGCCCGCGCGAGACAAACACTGCAATTCACCGCCGACCGACGTTTGCTGGCGCGCAAGCGACATTTTCGCTTGCCTGCATCCGCCATTGAACATAAACATATCTTTATGTGAGGTGGCGAGAGCCGCTTCCTTTCCATCGGGAGTGGTTCGTGGCGGCGCAAGACCCTCAGCAGATCGGATTGGATCCCCTCGTCGGCCAGCTTCGTGCGGCTGGCGAGGAGACACGGCTCAGGCTGCTGGCTCTCATCGCCGAGGGCGAGCTCAACGTCTCGGACCTCACCGACATCCTCGGCCAATCGCAGCCGCGCATTTCGCGCCATCTCAAGCTGATGGCCGAAGCCGGTCTGATCGAGCGCAACCGCGAGGGGGCCTGGGCCTTCTTCCGCATCGCCGAGCGCCATCCCGGCGGCGCGCTGGCTCGCGCCCTGGTGGCCCGGCTGGACCCACGGGACAGCATTCTCAACGCGGACAAGGCCCGCCTCGAGGCTGTCCGTTCTTCGCGCGCCGAAGCCGCCAAAAGCTATTTCGACAAGCACGCAGTCGAGTGGGACCGCATCCGTTCTCTGCACGCCTCGGACGAGTCCGTGGAGTCGGCCATTCTCGACGTGGTCGGAGCCGGGCCGTTCCGCTCCGTGCTCGATCTGGGCACCGGCACGGGCCGCATCCTGACCCTGCTGTCGTCCCGGGCCGGCCGGCTGGTGGGCGTCGACGCCAACCACGCCATGCTCGCTGTCGCGCGGGCCAATCTGGAGCTGGCGGGGTTGCGGAAGGCCGAACTCCGGCAGGGAGACATCTACGCCCTCCCGGTCGAGCGGGGCGCATTCGACCTCGTGGTCATTCACCAGGTGCTGCACTTTCTCGACGACCCCGCGAGGGCCCTGCGTGAAGCCGCCGCCGCGCTTGCCCCCGGAGGGCAATTGCTGGTCGTCGATTTCGCCCCGCACGGTCTGGAGTTCCTGCGCGAGTCGCATGCCCATCGCCGACTTGGCTTCGATGGAAGCCAGATCGAGGCTTGGCTGGACGACGCCGGTCTCGACACCGTTCGCCGGCTGCTCTTGCCCGCGCCGGGCGCACGATCGGACCAGCTCACGGTATCCCTGTGGCTGGGTCGAGACCGTAGGGCCGCGTCACTCGGCAAGAGTGTCGGGGGCTCCGTGGACAAGGAGGTTGCCTGATGCCGCGTTCGCCGGTCCGCCTCAGCCGCCATGTCGGCCCCCGCCCGATCCGGGTTTCCTTCGAGTTCTTCCCTCCGAAATCCGACGAGGCCGAGGCGGCCCTGTGGGAGTCGATCGGGCGGCTCGCGCCCCTGCATCCGTCCTTCGTGTCGGTCACTTACGGCGCCGGCGGCACAACGCGGGAGAGAACGCAAACCACGGTCGCGAGGCTCGTGCGGGAGACCGAACTGAAGCCCGCGGCGCACCTCACCTGCGTCGGAGCGAGCCGCGACGATGTCGACGGCGTCATCCGCAGTTACGCCGAAGCGGGCGTCAGGCACATCGTGGCGCTGAGGGGCGATCCGCCCGGCGGCGTAGGATCGGTCTACGAGGCCCATCCCGACGGCTACCGCTCGACCGCCGACCTCGTTCGGGGAATCCGGCAGGCGGGCGACTTCGAGGTGTCGGTCTCCGCCTATCCCGAGAAGCACCCCGAGAGCCCCTCGATCGAGGCCGACATCGACGTTCTCCAGGCCAAGATCGATGCCGGGGCGACCCGCGCGATCTCGCAGTTCTTCTTCGATAACGATGTCTATTTCCGCTATCTCGATCGAATCCGCCGGCGCGGGATCGACATCCCGATCGTGCCGGGCATCGTGCCGGTCCAGAACTTCCGCCAGACCGCCAGCTTCGCCAAGCGTTGCGGGGCGAGCGTGCCGCAGTGGCTCGCCGACCGCTTCGAGAGCCTCGACGAGGATCCCGCTACGCGACGACTGATCGCGGCGGCTGTCGCAGCGGAACAGGTCATCGATCTGCTCGATCGCGGCGTGCGGGACTTCCACTTCTACACAATGAACCGGGCCGATCTCGTCTATGCGATCTGCCACCTGCTGGGCCTGCGCCCGGAAATCACGCAGCAGGCGGCCTGAGCCAGAATTGAGAGAGAGCGGACCGAAGCCCGCTCTCGAAGGTCAGCGTCCGCCTGCGCGGCGTTGGCGGAAGCGCTCGTAGAGGTCCCGGTCTCCCGAGGCCTCCGACGCCACGAACGCTCGGAACGCCGCGACTTCGTCGTGAATCCTGCGCCGCTCCGCGTCAGTCCGCGCCCATTCCTCCCGCACATGCGCATCGAAGGCCGGGTTGCCGGTGGGCGTCGGCGCGCCAGCGCCAGAACCCGGACCGACCGAATTCATCAGCCCTTCGAAAGCCTGCTGCAATCTGTTGGCAGCCGTCTGCAGCATCTGGCCGAGATCCTGCGGATTGGCCTGCCGATCGTTCCAGAGCTTCCAGGCCAGCACGACGAAGCCGAGCGGCCAATAGACGACGAACGCAATGGCCAAAATTAGCAGGTCCACGGGCTTCCAGCGCCAGCCATAGCTGGAGGGGCCGTTCAGGTTGGGGTGGTCACGAAAATCGCTCAACTCAGCCTCCTCGCGGCGTAGCGCCGCCATGCCCCAATCTCATCCGCGTTCATGTCCGCATCGGGGCCGTCGCGCCGCAAATGGGAACCGCGGGGGGCGAGCGCAAGACGATGTTACGAGATTTCACACGCTCAGATTGTTCGTCGCAGGCCTGGTCTGGATGAGGTCGCGCAGCGTGGACAGAGTGGAGTGATCGGCGATTCCATCCACGAGAGCGGGTCGAAAATGACGCTGGAATGCCCGCACCACGGCCTCGGTCTGCACGTCGTACACGCCGGTCAGTTCGAGCCCGTAGCCGTACAGCGCGAGCATCGCCTGGATGGCGCGGACGGGCTGGCCTTCCTCTCCGAGCGCGAAGGAACGCCCGTCCACCAGGGGAGCCGGACTCGTGAAATGACCGACGCCCAAGGCATGCAGGCGGTCCCACGGAAACTTTTCGCCGGGATCCTGCTTCCGGCGGGGCGCGATATCGGAGTGCGCCAGGATCCGCTCGCGCGGGATTCGATGCCGCTGCGCGATGTCGCTGCAAAGCGCCGCAACGGCGTCGACCTGTTCAGGCGGGAAGTCTGGATAGCCGAGGTCATGCCCGGGGTTCACGATCTCGATCCCGATCGATGAGGAATTGATGTCCGTCTCGCCCTGCCAGTGCGACACCCCGGCGTGCCAGGCGCGGGCTCTTTCAGGCGCGAGCTGGAACACACGCCCATCCTCCATCACCACGTAGTGACAGGAGACTTCCGAGAGCGGGTTGCAGAGCCATTGAATGGCCGAGGCCGCATCCTTCATGCCGGTGTAGTGCAGGATCACCATGTCGGGCCTGCGCCCGTCCTTTCGCTCGCCCAGATTGGGCGAGGGCAGCACCTTGGTGACGAGCGAGCTGTCGGGAACGAGGATTTCGGCCATCCCGCACCTCTACCGGATGCCGCGTTCGCGCGATACGCGCTCCCATGCCTCGTTGATCGCAGAAAGCCGGGACGTGGCGATATTGACGGCTTCGCGAGGCAGCCCCAGCGCGATCTGCCGGTCGGGATGGTTCTCCAGCACGAGCTTGCGATAGTGCCGGCGCAGCTGCTCGTCATCCCAGTCGCGTTGAGCTCCGAGCACGAGCCAAGGGTCATCGGCCATGCGCACATGGCGGGCCCGGATGCGCTCCCACTCACGGCCTTCGAAACCCAGGATGCGGGCGATTTCCTCCAGATTGCGCAGTTCGTCCTCGTGCACCGCCCCATCCGCCTTGGCGATGTGAAAGAGGCCGTCCACCACGTCCTCGCGCAATTGCGGCTCGTCGTCGAACAGGTCGGCGATCTGGTGGGCGTAGGCCTCGAACCCGGCGGAGGTTTGCTTGGCGAGCTCGAATAGCTTCTCGACCCGGGGCCTGTCGGCGTCGGTCACGTGGACGATGTCGAAGAAGGCGCTGGTCTCGTCGCGGGTGACCACGCCATCAGCCTTGGCCATTTTGGCCGACAGGGCCACGAGGCCAGTGGTGAAGACGGTCTCCTTGTCGCGCCCGAAAAGGCCACCCTCGTGGTCGAGGGCCCAATGTCCGGCCAGCGCTCCCACGAGCGCCCCGATGGGGCCTCCGACCGCAAAACCCAGCCCAGCGCCCCCGAGCTTCCCCCAGATGTTCACGCGCGTCTCCTCGCGGGCTGGGCCGGCGCTGGCCCCCTCGCCGAAACGCCGGCCCTGGGGGCTCGGCGTTCACACTTTCGATCTGCCAAGCAGTAGCCGCCTAGCGCTGAACAGCGCCCCCGGACCGAGTGCGAGAGGCGCCCTCAGGCCGACGGACAGGCACGAAAGCATCCTAGCTGGCCCTGTGTGAGCCGCCAAGACGCCGAATTTTCCGGCATGCGCGCAAAAATTTGAGTCACAACCGCGGCGGGTTTGTTACATGATTATTACTGGAGGCTATTTCCGGTCACAAGAAGACGTATTGGGCGGCAAGTTGTTAGATAGACTTCGTTCCACGACGCAATATCGCCTTCGACCTTGGGCGGAACGGGCCAGTATCGTCGTGCCACATCTTGGCCTCATTCCGACCTACTGTGCCGATCATTGAACCAGGGCGGAGACTGGCCCATCCGATAACGCACGTCGCAAGGTAATGACTCATGGCGGATCCAACGCGAGCGACGACCCTGACCTTTGGTCTCGCCATCGCGTTCATGGTCGCCAGCGCGCCCTCCTCCGGACGGGCCGAGAGCGGCGACGGGGGCAGGGTCTTGCCCGGCGGCGAAGATCGCGGTGGGGCAGCCCAGCCGGCCCCCACAGATCAGCTTGGGTTGGTTCAATTACCGCTCTCACACGGCCCCCTGGCCAAGGTTCCGCTTCCCCAGCCTCGCCCGGCGGTCGAGATGTACGAGGATGCCCCCGGCGCCGAGCCCGCGGGCATGGGACCCGGTCGAGCGGCTTCGGTGCCGCTGCCTCCCGAGCGGCCGGTTCTCATGGCGATGCTCGCCCCGGCGGAGGCCGTCGTCGCGGCTGTCCCGGTCGTGCCGACGCCGGTTGCGCTCGGTGCAGAATCCATCCGTGCGCTCATCGCGCGCCATGCTGCGGCGAACGGCGTGCCGGCCTACCTGGCCGACGCCATCGTGCGCCATGAAAGCCGGTATAATCCGAGGGCGCGAAACGGGGCGAATATCGGCCTCATGCAGATCAGCCTGCCCACGGCGCGCGCTCTGGGCTACGACGGCAGCGCCGCCGGTCTCGCCGATGCAGAAACGAACCTCGCCTACGGCGTGCGCTATTTGGCCCAGGCTTGGCGGCTCGCCGGTGGCGACACCTGCCGGACGGTTCTGAAGTATCAGGGCGGACATCGTGCGGTGACCATGACCCCCGCTGCGCGGGCCTACTGTGCGTCCCTGGGGCAACAAGCTTTCCGACAGGCTCCCGAGAAGAGCGCTACTCAAAATTCCGGGCCGAGGGCAGGCGATGAAGACTGATCGCTTGTCTCGTCCCGTACTCGCGGCGAAACCGATCCGAGGAACCGGCGCAGCCGGATGGATCGGACGCCAATCACCCCCGCGCGCCGTTGCGGCCGGCGCCCGAGTTCTGGAGTAACGCCGTCAATCCCATGATCTGATCCGATTTCGCCGATCGCCCCGTCCGGGGATGCCAGGCGTGCTTGCGCGCGCCGGGTTCCCGATCGGTTCAGCCACGACCCCAAGGTGCGCGGCCGCCATCCTGCCTGATTGGCTGGACGGTGAACGGGGTCGTGCGCGCGTTCTCGCCGCTCACCACCCGGACGCCATGACGGCGGCCAACGGCGCCCCTGGATCCGTGATCCCGGCGCCGTCCCAGCCCCTCCTTTGGGAGACGATGATGAAGAGCATGATCCTGACACTTTGCCTGGTCGCTGGTGGCGCAGTCGCGCTCCAAGCAAGCACCTCGAGCGCCCGGGCCGAGGCCAGCGATGGCGCCATTGTGCGCGACTCCATTCCCACCCCTGCAAAGGCCGCGATCGGGGCTGCTTCCGGCGCGACAGACGTCACCGGCTCCCTGTCCTCCCAAACGGGGACCGAGAGGATGGGTTCTTCCCGGACCTCGGGCCGCGCCCTGAGCGCGTCGCCCGAAGCAAAAGGCCGCTACCGCGATCTGATCGCTAGGCATGCCCAAGCCAACGGCATCCCGTTCTCGCTCGCCGACGCTATCGTGCGCATCGAAAGCCGCTACAATCCGGGCGCCCACAACGGCGGGGCTGTGGGCCTGATGCAGATCAAGACCCAGACCGCGCGCGGTCTTGGCTATTCCGGCGGCGCTGCGGGTCTCACCAACCCCGACACGAACCTGCGCTATGGTATGCTCTATCTTGCCCAGGCCTACCGGCTGTCTGGCGGCAACACCTGCGCTACGGTGATGCGATACCAGAGCGGTCACTACGCTACACGGATCAGCGGTGCTAACCGGGCCTACTGCTCCAAGGCGCGCACGATCATGGCGAGCAACTGACGCGCGCCAGCCACTGCGTTCCTGGCCTTCGCTCGGCCCTCTCCTCGTTGTGGGTGAGGGCCGGTGATCCATGGTGGTTGCTCCCAGCATCGGAGCTCGCTTGACCCGGGCCCGCATTCCACCTACGGGAGCCTCGCCAGTCGGCCGGACGGCCGCTGCCCGTGAGGGTAGAGGAAAGTCCGGGCTCCACGGAAAAACGGTGCCGGATAACGTCCGGCGGGGGTGACCCCAGGGAAAGTGCCACAGAAAGCAAACCGCCGTCGCGACGATCCCGCCGGGATCGCGCGGAGGTAAGGGTGAAAGGGTGCGGCAAGAGCGCACCGCGCGACCGGCAACGGGAGCGGCACGGCAAACCCCACCGGGAGCAAAACCAAATAGGGGCGATGTGCGGCGGGCGACCGTCGCGGGCTGTTTCCAGCCTCGTCGCCCGGGTTGGTTGCTCGAGGCGATCGGTGACGATCGTCCCAGAGGAATGGCCGTCACGTGCGGGGCGACCCGCGCCATACAGAACCCGGCTTACAGGCCGGCTGGCTCTTCTCTCTTCTTTGGTACTGCAGCCGCGCGCTAAAGGCCTGCGGCCTTGCGCAGCGCCGCGTTGATGCGCTCCTGCCAGCCCGGACCCTCGGCCTGGAAGTGCTCCAGCACGTCCTGGTCGATCCGGAGCGCGACCTGCTCCTTGGCGGTCGGCAATCCAAGGGCGGGCCGGGAGGGAGACGTCGGCTTGAGCGATTGCGCAACCTCGGTCTTGGGCTTGAACGCCGCCTCCGCGATATCGCGGGCGCTCGTAGGCCGGTATCGGGGAGGCCTGTTCATGATTTCACCATCAATGCGTCTCTGTTCCGCCGAAGGGATCGGCGACGCTCAGGGTTGCTGACGTGGTCGAAGGAAAGCGCCTGCTTGCGCTCGTCGGATGGGCCCACCGGTTCAACTTGGGCTGCAGGTTTGCTGCAGTCAACCGGCTGGAAAATTCCACGCCCGCCGCACAACCGATCGGCCCCGCCGCAACTCTTCTCAACCCTTCATTAACGTTAACCGGCTGTTATGGGCGGCACTGCGGCGGAGCTCTGCTTCGCCCATTCGCGTCCATTGACGACCATATGGTCCCATGCTATCCCAAATCATCCCGTTCGGAGAGGCGAGTTGCGGAAGAACCGGGGCCGAAAGCAGGGCGAAAGCTCTGCGGGCTCGGGGCGGTGACGGCTGTGCGGCAGCGGTCATCGGCACTTTCGCGACGAGGCAACGTCTCGCCACGGTCGCGCAGTCTCGCTGCGCGTCGGGGGAAGTGGGTTGCGTAACGGCGTATGTGATCGCGGGGGCGGATCAGGGGCTCGATGGACCGGTTCGTTTCGAGCTTCACCAACCGGCTGGACGCCAAGGGTCGCGTGTCGATCCCGGCATCCTTCAGGGCGGTGATGGCGCGGGACGGGTTCGAAGGGCTTTATGTCCATCTCTCCTTGGAGGCCGACGCGCTGGATGCGGGCGGGAACGGACTTCTGGCGGAGATCGACAGCCTGATCGAGAAGCTGCCGCCGTTTTCGGACGAGCGGGATCAGTTCTCGATGGCGCTGTATGGCAACAGCGAAGTGCTGAAAGTCGATCCGGAGGGGCGCGTCTCCCTCACGGAAACCCTCAAGGTCCATGCGGGGATCACGGATGCGGTGGTCTTCGTGGGGCTCGGTCACAAGTTTCAAATCTGGGAGCCCTCACGGTTCCAGCGTCATCTCGACGAGGCCCGGCGAAAAGTGAGGGATCTGAAGAAGGAACTCGGCTCGCTTGCGAGACCGGGTTCCGCGCTAGGAGCGCGGGAACGATGACGGGTCGCGGCGATCGGAACTCCGACGCCGCTGGCGGACCGGCTCGTCACGTTCCCGTTCTGCTCCGGGAAGTCGTTACGGCGCTCGATCCCCAGCCCGGCGGCGTGATCCTCGACGGCACGTTCGGGGCTGGCGGCTACACCAAGGCCATCCTTGACGCGACATCCGACGGGCGCGTCATCGCGCTCGACCGCGACCCCGACGCCATCCTGGGCGGCTATGATCTCGTGCATAACGCCGCGGGACGGCTGACGCTCGTCGAGAGCGAATTCTCCGCCATGGAAGACGTGATGTCGTCCTTGGGAGTTGATTCCGTCGACGGCGTCGTACTCGACATCGGCGTCTCCTCGATGCAGATCGACGATCCCGATCGCGGCTTTTCCTTCCGGTTCGAAGGTCCGCTCGACATGCGCATGGCCCGGCAGGGCCAGAGCGCGGAAGACCTCGTCAACGGGATGGAAGAGGGGCCGCTCGCCGACCTCATCTACCAGTACGGCGAGGAGCACCGCTCCCGCGCCGTGGCCCGGGCGATCGTCGCCGCGCGTAAGGCGCAGCGCATCACCACGACTAAACAGCTGGCGGACATCGTCGCCTCCGTTGTGCGCGCGTCCAAGGACGGCATCCACCCGGCGACGCGCACCTTCCAGGCGCTGCGCATTGCGGTGAACGACGAACTCGGCGAGTTGGAGCGCGCGCTCGAGGCGGCGGAACGTGTGCTGAAGCCGGGTGGACGCCTTGTGCTTGTTACGTTCCACTCGCTCGAAGACCGGATGGTGAAGCAGTTCCTCCAGGAGCGCAGCGGGCGGGAGGCTGCGCCGTCCCGGCATGCGCCGGCTACCGCCGGAGCGGCTCCGACATTCAGCCTTATTTCGCGCAAGGCTGTGACCGCGGGCGTCGACGAGATTCGGGCCAATCCACGGGCCCGCTCGGCCAAATTGCGGGCCGCGGAGCGGACTGAAGCTCCGGCGCGGCCCGTGTCCCGCCAAGCCCCACGGAAGGGGCAACGCTGATGGCGCGGTTCCTTCACGTGATGGCCATCCTCGCCCTGATCGGTTCGGCGCTCTATGCCTATCGGATCAAGTACGACACGATCTACCTCGGTGAGCAGGTCGCCAAGCGGCGAAACCAGGTTGTTCGCGAACGCGAGGCGATCGCGGTTCTCCGTGCCGAATGGCAGCTGGCCAATCGCCCCGACCGGATCCAGGCGTTGTCGGACAAGTACGCCGATCTCCAGCCCGGCTCGATCAACCAGATCGTGAAATGGTCGGAGGTTCCGATGCGGCCGAAACCCGTCGACGGCATCGGGCAGAAGCTAGAGGCGCTCGGCCTTGCCGAGCCCACGAATACGCCCTCGGCCCGGGGGTCTTCCGGCGACGCCCGCACTCCCACCAGCAGAAAGCCGTGAGGATCGCATGAGCGGCCACACGAACCCACTGGACGAAGACCAGTCCAATCTCTCCGGACATGCGGACGATCACGACGCGCCCGGCGCCGGCCGGCCTCGTCGCCTGGGTTTTCGGATCATCGGCGATCTCTTCCGCATGAGGTTGGACAAAAGCGGCCACCGCGTTTTCATCGTGGCCGCTGGCTTCACGTGCATGTACCTGCTCATTGCAGGGCGGCTGGTTCAGCTTGGCCTGCATTACGAGCAGCCGACCGCCTACCGGCGTGCCGCGGCCGAAGTGTCCGGTGCACGCCCCGACATTCTCGACCGGAATGGCGTGGTGCTCGCCACCGACGTGAAGACAGTTTCGGTTTTCGCGGAGCCCCGTCGCATCGTCGACAAGGACGAGGCGGTCGAACTTCTCACGGCCGTTCTGCCGGGCCTCGACGCCCGAGAGCTACGTGACAAGCTGGGTCAGAAGCGGGGCTTCGTCTGGGTCAAACGCGAGATCACTCCGCGTCAGCAGCAGGAGGTCTATCGGCTCGGGCTTCCCGGCATCGGATTCACACCTGAAAACAAACGTGTTTATCCGAACGGGGCCGTGCTCTCCCACGTGCTCGGCTTCACAAACCTTGATAACCAGGGCATCGCCGGGATCGAGAAGTATATCGACGACCAGGGCCTTGCAGCCCTGAACATGGCGGGCATGGCCACCGATGCAGCCGATCTGAAACCGCTGAAACTCTCCATCGATCTGCGCGTCCAGTTCGCGATCCGGGACGAGCTCATCAAGGGCATGGACAAGTTCAAGGCCAAGGCCGCCGCCGGTCTTGTGCTCGATGTCACGAGTGGTGAGGTGATCGCCCTCGAATCCCTGCCGGATTTCGATCCGAACAACCCAGGCGATCCCAGGGATGAGAGCCGGATCAACCGCATGGCCGTCGGCGTCTACGAGATGGGATCCACCTTCAAAGCGCTCACCACCGCGATGGCGCTCGATTCCGGCAAGGTGAACATCAATTCAAGCTTCGACACCCGCGGCGTCCTGCGCTTTGGCCGGTTCACCATCCACGATTACCACGCCACAGGCCGCGTGCTGACCGTGCCGGAGATCTTCATCCACTCTTCAAATATCGGGTCGGCCCGCATGGCGCTCGCGGTCGGCGTCGACGCTCACAAGGCCTTTCTGAGAAAAATGGGCCAGCTCGACCGTATGCGGACCGAGTTGCCCGAAAGTGCAGAGCCTATCGTGCCTGCCAAGTGGGGCGAGCTGAACACCATCACCATCGCGTTTGGCCACGGCGTCGCGGTCGCGCCGCTGCAGGCCTCGGCCGCGGTGGGGGCGCTGGTGAACGGTGGTAACTGGATCACCCCGACATTCCTGACGCGGACGGCGGACCAGGCGCTCGCCAACGCGACCCGGGTGATCAAGCCCGAGACCAGCGAGGCGCTGCGGTACGTCATGCGCCTCAACGCGGAAAAGGGCTCGGCGGGCAAGGCCGCGGTTCCCGGCTATTTCGTGGGCGGCAAGACGGGTACCGCCGAGAAGGTGATTGGGGGCCATTATTCGAAGAACCGCCTGTTCACGACATTCATGGCCATCGCGCCGGCGGACAAGCCGAAGTATCTCTTCGTGACGCTTTATGATGAGCCCCAGCCCTTGCCGGAGACGTTCGGCTTCGCGACGGCCGCCTGGAACGCTGGGTCGACAACCGGCAAAATCATCGAGCGCGTCGCTCCACTGCTTGGTTTGCCTCCGCGCTTCGATCCGCCACAATTGCCGTTCCCTGTCATGGCGCGAGCAGGCGCCTGGGGGACACGATGAAGCTGGCTGACCTATTTTCCGTCTTCGCCGACACTGAAGCGGGGGAGATCGAGGTCAAGGGCTTGACGGCCGACAGCCGCCGCGTCGAGCCGGGCTTTGTGTTTTTCGCCATACCCGGCAACCGTGCAGACGGTCAGTCCTTCGTGGGCGCCGCCGTCCAGGCGGGTGCTTTAGCCGTGGTGGGGGAGGCTTCCGCGCCTGCGCTCCTGCCTGACCACGTCGCCTATCTCCGGACGACGGACGTTCGCCAGGCGCTCGCCCGCTCCGCGGCCCGGATGCATCCCGACCAGCCCGCCACGATCGCCGCTGTCACGGGCACGAGCGGCAAGACCTCGGTAGCCGAATTCACCCGCCAGCTCTTCGAGGCCTGCGGACGCCAATCTGCCAGCCTCGGCACCATCGGCGTCATCACCCCAGCCGGCGCGGTCTACGGCTCGTTGACGACGCCCGATCCCGTCACGCTGCACGAGACGCTCGACCATCTCGCCGGGCAGGGCGTCACCCACCTTGCGATGGAGGCGTCGTCCCACGGACTCGACCAGCGCCGGCTCGACGGCGTTCGGCTCACGGCCGGCGCCTTCACCAATCTTGGCCGTGACCATCTCGACTATCACCCCACAGTCGAAGCCTACTTGGCCGCGAAGCTACGGCTTTTCGACACGTTGCTCCCGGTGGATGCAACGGCCGTGATCAATGCCGACAGCGACCACGCCAATAACGTGTTGATGGCTGCCAAGGCCCGCGGCATACGCATCTTCACGGTCGGCCGTGCCGGAAGGCAGCTCAGGCTGTCCTCCGTGGTGCGGGAGGGCTTCGGGCAGACCATGATCGTGGAAGCCGATGGTCGGCGATTCAATGTCCATCTGCCGCTGGCGGGAGACTTCCAGGCCTCCAACGCGCTCGTCGCAGCCGGGTTGGCCATCGCGTGCGGCGAGGACATGTCCCGGGTGCTGGCCTCGCTGTCCCGTCTCAAGGGGGTGAAAGGACGCCTCGAACGCGTCGGGGAACTGAATGGCGGCCTGGCCATCGTCGATTACGCCCATAAGCCCGATGCCCTGGCGCAAGTCCTGGACACTCTGCGTCCGTTCGCGACGGGCCGGCTGATCTGCGTATTCGGGTGCGGCGGAGACCGCGACCGCGGCAAGCGGCCCCTCATGGGAGCCATCGCGGCGGAAAAGGCCGACATCGTGATCGTGACTGACGACAATCCGCGGTCCGAGGAACCGGCGGCGATCCGGGCTGCGATCATGGCATCCGCTCCCGGCGCGCGGGACATTGGCGACCGGGGCAAGGCGATCCGCACTGCGGTCTCGTTGTTGGGCCCGGGCGATGTCCTCGTGGTGGCCGGCAAGGGCCATGAGAGCGGTCAGATCATCGGTGAAAAGGTGGTCCCCTTCTCCGACCACGAAACGATTGAAGCCGCCATGGCCGGAATCCGCGCGGGGGTGCTGGGTGTGAGCGCAGGATTGGGACGCACGGGATGACGATGAACGCGCCGATCGAGACGACCGAGGCCGATGCGCTGCTCTGGACAATGGAGGCCGTCAGCTCCGCGATGGCGGCTGAGGTCGTCGGCGATGCCTCGTGCGGCTTCCGTGGCATTTCGATCGACACTCGGACCCTGAACCGGGGCGACCTTTTCTTCGCCATCAGGGGCGAGGCTCAGGATGGACATGACTACGTCGCGGCGGCGCTCGCAAAGGGAGCGGCGGCCGCCGTGGTGGCGGCCGATCGCGCCTCGGATTTCACTGGAACGGGGCCGTTGTTCGTTGTTCCGGACGTGCTTCAGGGGCTCGTGCAACTCGGCCTCGCGGCGCGGGCCCGCAGCACGGCGCGCATCGTCGCCGTCACCGGCTCGGTGGGAAAAACGGGGACAAAAGAGGCGCTCCGGACGGTGCTCGCCGGACAAGGCGCAGTCCACGCCTCCGCGGCCTCCTACAACAACCATTTCGGCGTGCCGCTGACGTTGGCGCGAATGCCGGCCGATTCAGCTTTCGGCGTCTTCGAGATCGGCATGAACCATGCCGGGGAGATCACTCCGTTGACGGGGATGGTCCGACCCCACGTGGCGCTGATCACGACGGTGGAGCCAGTCCATCTGGAAAACCTCGGCAGCATCGAGGCCATTGCGGACGCAAAGGGCGAGATTTTCAGTGGGCTGGAGCCGGGCGGGACGGCGATCCTCAACCGCGACAATGGGCAGTATGAGCGCCTCCTGGGACTCGCCGAGGCGTCGCGAGTCGGCCAAGTGATGACATTCGGCGAGCATCCGGACGCGGATGTGCGTCTGGTGCGGCTTGTCTCGAAGCCGGACCTCTCGATCGTCGAGGCTTACGTCCAAGGCGTGCATGTGAGCTACCGGCTCGGTAGCCCCGGAAAGCACGTCGCCATGAACAGCCTCGGCGTGCTGGCCAGTGTCGTCGCGCTTGGCGCCGACCTGACCCTAGCCTGCCTCAAGATGGCAGATGTGAAACCTCCGTCGGGCCGCGGCCAGCAGATCCGGCTGGCGGCGCCGGGGGGCGAGATCACGCTCTTCGACGAGAGCTACAATGCCAACCCTGCGTCAATGCGGGCGGCGCTGGAGGTGCTCGGACAGGCTCCGGTCGGTTTGCGGGGCCGGCGGATCGCCGTGCTCGGCGATATGCTGGAACTCGGCCCCGATGCTCCGAAACTGCACGCCGGCCTGGCGTCCGCACTGGAAAGCAATGGAATCGACGTCGTCTTCGCCGCTGGGCCCTTGATGAAAAGCCTCTGGCAGTCCATTCCGCTGAGCATCCGGGGCGCGTACGCCGCGACTGCTGCGGAACTCGAGCCTGCCGTGATCGCAGCGTTGCGCGCCGGGGATGTCGTCACCGTGAAGGGCTCGAATGGCAGCCGGACCGGGAGAATCGTCGCGGCGCTGAAGGCGCGCTACGCGCCTCCACCACACGCCATCGATTGAGCCAAGCAGGAAACTCGCGCAGATGCTCGCCTGGCTCTCGGAATATTCCTCGACGTTCAGCATCCTGAACGTCTTCCGGTACATCACCTTTCGGACCGGCGGGGCGACGGCCACGGCCTTGTTTTTCGTCTTTTTCTTCGGGCCGAGGATCATCGCGAGCCTCAGGATCAAGCAGGGCAAGGGTCAGCCCATCCGCACCGACGGCCCCCAGTCGCACTTGTCGAAGAAGGGCACCCCGACGATGGGCGGCCTGATGATCCTGTCGGGCCTGCTGTTTTCCACGCTCGTCTGGGCGAACCTGAAGAACCCTTACGTCTGGGTAGTGCTGGCGGTGACGCTCGGCTTCGGGGCCATCGGATTCTATGACGACTACCTGAAGGTGACGAAGCAGACGCATGCCGGGTTCGGCGGACGCTCACGCCTCCTGCTGGAGGCGGTGATCGCTGCGGTCGCCTGCTACATCATGGCCTATGTCATCCCGCACATGGCCGGCTTCGCCAGCCCGCGGCTGGCGACGGCGATCGCTTTCCCCTTCTTCAAGGACGTGTTCTGGGACATCGGCATTTTCTTCATCATGTTTGGAAGCGTCGCCATTGTCGGCGCGGGGAACGCCGTCAACCTGACCGACGGCCTTGATGGTCTCGCCATCGTGCCGGTCATGATCGCCGCCGCCGCGTTCGGCTTCATCGCCTATCTCGCGGGCAACGCCATCTTCTCCAACTACCTGCAGATTCATTTTGTCCCTGGCACGGGCGAACTGGCCGTGCTTTGCGGGGCTGTCCTGGGAGCGGGACTCGGCTTCCTCTGGTTCAATGCGCCTCCGGCGCAGATCTTCATGGGTGACACCGGGTCGCTGGCGCTCGGCGGCATGTTGGGCGCCATCGCCGTGGCCACCAAGCATGAAATCGTGCTGGCGATCGTCGGTGGTCTTTTCGTGCTGGAGGCTCTCTCGGTGATCATCCAGGTTGCCTCGTTCAAGCTGACGGGCAAGCGCGTCTTCAAAATGGCTCCGATCCACCACCACTTCGAACAGCTCGGCTGGTCCGAGCCACAGGTCGTAGTGCGTTTCTGGATTATTGCGGTTGTGCTGGCGCTCGTCGGCCTGTCGTCCCTGAAGCTGAGGTGAGGAGAGCATGACGCCCGTCACCACCTTCGCCGGCAAGACGGTCGCGCTGTTCGGCCTCGGCGGATCCGGGTTGGCGACGGCGAAGGCGCTTGTGGCGGGTGGAGCCAGCGTCTTGGCCTGGGACGACAAGGAGGCTTCGCGGGCCAAGGCGGCCGGCGCAGGGATCAAGGTCGCCGACCTCGCTACGGTAAACTGGCAGGTGTTCGACGCCCTCCTGCTGTCTCCGGGCGTGCCCCTGACTCATCCCGTTCCGCATTGGAGCGTGAACAAGGCCAAAGAGGCTGGCGTCGAGGTCATCGGGGACATCGAGCTTTTCTGCCGGGAACGTGCTGCGTTGGCTCCTGCGGCTCCGCTCGTCGCGATCACCGGCACCAACGGCAAATCGACGACGACGGCGCTCGTATCGCACATCCTGCGGCAGGCGGGCCGCGACGTGCAGATGGGTGGCAACATTGGGACCGCCATTCTCAGCCTCCCACCGCCGGCGGGCAGCAGGGTGCACGTGATCGAGTGCTCGTCTTTCCAGATCGATCTCGCGCCCTCCTTGGCGCCTTCCGTGGGCGTACTTCTCAACATCACTCCGGACCACCTCGACCGGCACGGGACCATGGAGAACTACGCCGCCATCAAGGAGCGGATGGTGGCCGCATCCAGATTCGCCGCGATCGGCGTCGACGACGATTTCTGCCGGGCTGTCGCAGACCGCCGCCGAGCCGCAGAGAGGCGGCTTGTTCGCCTCTCAGTCGAGCGTCTGCTGCCGGGGCAGATCTATGCGGAAAGGGACGGAATCGTCGACGAGAGCGGTGGTTCGGCTGTGCGCTACTCACTCGCCGGAATCGGTTCGCTACGTGGCGCGCATAATGCGCAGAATGCCGCCGCCGCTATCGCTGCGGCGCGGGAGCTGGGCGTCCAGCCAGACCTGATCCAAAGAGGACTAGTCAGCTTTCCAGGTCTGGCGCACCGCATGGAGCAGGTAGGACGGATCAAGCGAACCTTGTTCGTCAATGACAGCAAGGCGACCAACGCCGACGCTGTGGAGAAGGCGCTGGCCGCGTTCCCCGGAGACATTCACTGGATCGTCGGCGGACTTTCAAAAGAAGGCGGCATCGAGTCGCTCGCGCCCTATTTCGGGCGCGTCGCGAAGGCTTACCTGATCGGCGCATCCAGCGACGTGTTCGCCGCGACGCTGGACGGGCAGGTCGTCTATGAGCGTTGCGGAACTTTGGACCGGGCCGTCCAGTCCGCGGCCGCCGATGCCGCGCAGTCCGGTGGTCCGGAGCCGATTGTCCTCCTGTCGCCGGCGTGCGCCTCTTACGACCAGTATCCGAACTTCGAAGCGAGGGGCGCCGAGTTCCGCAACCTCGTCCTGGCGTTACCCGGCGTCCTGCCGGTGGGCGCATCGCAGCATCAGGGGGCTTGAGCCATGGTCTCGCGCGTCGAACGCAGTCCCTTCGCAGACTGGTGGTGGACGGTGGACCGTCTGCTCCTGGCCACGCTCATGGTGCTGATGGTGGCCGGCATTGTGCTCGGCATGGCGGGCAGCCCGCCCGTGGCGGAGCGCCTAGGCCTGCCCACGTTTCATTTCGTGAATCGTCAAGTGATGTATCTCATCCCGGCCTTCTTGGTGATGATGGTCGTGAGCTTCTTCTCGCCACGCCAGGTCCGGCGCGTGGCGCTTCTCGTTTATGTCGTCGCGATGGCGTTGGTTGTGGCCGCGCTGCTTTTCGGGGCTGAGGTGAAGGGGGCCCGGCGCTGGATCTCGCTTGCGGGTATCGCAATCCAGCCCTCCGAGTTCGTCAAGCCGGCCTTCGTCATCCTGGCGGCTTGGGCGTTTTCGGAAGGAGGTCGCCGCTCCGACATGCCTGGGCACTTCCTCGGCTTCGCGCTGCTTGCCGCCACTATCGTACCGCTCGTCCTGCAGCCGGACATCGGCCAGACCATGCTCATCACCATCGTCTGGTGCGGTCTCGTCTTCCTTTCGGGTCTGCACCTGTTCTGGGTGCTCGGCCTCGGCGGCATGGGCGTACTGGGGCTTTTCGCGGCTTACACGCTGCTGCCCCATGTCAGCGCGCGCATCAACAGGTTCATGGATCCGCAGTCCGGGGATACTTTCCAGGTCGACAATGCCATCGAATCGTTCGTGCAGGGCGGCTGGTTAGGCAAAGGGCCAGGCGAGGGCACGGTGAAGCGCATTTTGCCGGACAGCCACACGGACTTCATCTTCGCCGTCACGGCGGAGGAGTTCGGGATCGTGGTGTGCTTGGCGCTGCTCGCGATCTTCATGCTGGTCGTGCTGCGCGGCATGGTCCTTTCCCGGCGAAATGAGGAGCCCTTCAGCCGGCTGGCTGCGGCGGGGCTGGTGATGCTGTTCGGGCTGCAGAGCGTCATCAACATGGGCGTGAACGTGCACATCCTCCCTGCGAAGGGCATGACGCTTCCTTTCATCTCCTATGGCGGCTCCTCCCTCATCTCCCTGGCGCTGGCGATGGGTTTCCTGCTCGCGGTGACCCGGCGCAGGCCGCGCTCCGAGTATTTCGACCGTATCGTGGTTAGCGAGCGGGAGGCAGACGCCCGCCGATGACACCTTCGGCGCCCATCCTCCTGGCGGCCGGCGGCACCGGGGGCCACCTGTTTCCCGCCGAAGCTCTGGCCACGGCCCTCATTGCGCATGGCTGCACGGTTCATCTCGCCACTGATGAGCGCGCCACGCGCTATGGAAAGGCGTTTCCGGCCGCCGCCGTCCACGAGATCCCCTCGGCCACACCCAGCGGGCGTTCGCCCCTGAAGCTGCTCGGTGTGGCGGGCACGCTGGGCCACGGGCTACTCCGCTCGTGGTCGATGCTGGGCTCGGTGAAGCCGGCGGTGGTGGTTGGATTCGGCGGCTACCCCACCGTGCCCCCCGTGCTCGCGGCGGCGCTGCGAGGCATCCCTACGATCGTGCACGAGCAGAATGGCGTGCTTGGGCGCGCCAACCGGATGCTTTCGCCTTTCGTGAGGGTCATCGCCACGGGGTTCCCCACGGTGAAAGGCCTGAAACCGCAGCTGCGGGGCAAGCTTCGCCTCACCGGAAACCCGGTTCGCCCGGCGGTGTTGGAAGCGGCTCGACAACCCTTCGAGCCGCTGGCTGATAGTGGCGTGCTGCATCTCGTCGTTTTTGGCGGCAGCCAGGGCGCGCGGGTCATGAGCGACATCGTTCCGCCCGCCATCGAGAGGCTGCCGGCCGAGATCCGGTCCCGGCTCTCCATCGTTCAGCAAGCCCGCGAGGAGGATCTGGATCGCGTTCGCGGCGTTTATGCGCGTCTCGGCCTGCCCAGCGATGTGTCGCCCTTCTTCGGGGACATGCCGGCCCGAATCGCGTCGGGGCACCTTGTCATCGCGCGCTCCGGCGCGTCCACGGTGGCCGAACTCTCCGTCATCGGGCGTCCGTCCATCCTCGTCCCCCTGCCGCAATCCCTCGATGGCGACCAGGCCGCGAATGCGGTGAACCTGGAAGCGATCGGCGCGGCTACCGTCATCCCCCAGTTCCAGTTCACCCCGGAGCGCCTTGCGGATGAGATCGCAAAGCGCCTTCGGGATCCCGAGAGTTTGACCCGCGCGGCGGAAGCCGCCAAAAGCGCCAGCGTGCCGGATGCGGCGGATCGGCTCGCCACACTGGTTCTCGACGCTGCCGGTGCAGCACGCACGTAAGGCGTCACGCCCGTTCGTGTCCTGCTTCGACGTCGCCTGATTGGAGATGGCCTCATGAAACTTCCGAGCGAACTCGGACCCATTCACTTCGTCGGGATCGGCGGCATCGGCATGTCGGGCATCGCCGAGGTGCTGCACAATCTCGGGTACACGGTGCAGGGCTCCGACGCCTCGGAAAGCGCAAACGTCAAGCGGCTCAGGGACAAGGGGATCGCGGTTTCGATCGGGCATGAGGCTGAAAACCTGGGCGCTGCTGCCGTGGTGGTGGTGTCGACCGCCATTCGCCGCGACAATCCTGAGCTGATGGCCGCGCGCGAGGCTCGTTTGCCTGTGGTGCGACGCGCCGAGATGTTGGCCGAGCTCATGCGGCTCAAGCAGTGCGTCGCGATCGCCGGGACGCATGGCAAGACGACGACAACATCCCTGGTCGCGACGCTGCTCGACGCGGGCGGCTTCGATCCCACTGTCATCAATGGCGGAATCATCAACGCCTACGGCACCAACGCCCGGCTGGGGGCCGGAGACTGGATGGTTGTGGAGGCGGACGAGTCCGATGGCACCTTCCTCAAGCTCCCCGCCGACGTGGCCATCGTCACCAACATCGACCCTGAGCACCTCGACCACTTCAAGACCTTCGACGCGATCAAGGACGCTTTCCGGGCGTTCATCGAAAATCTGCCGTTCTATGGCTTTGCGGTGATGTGCCTGGATCACCCAACGGTTCAGGAGCTCGTTGGCAAGGTCGAGGACCGGCGGGTCATCACCTACGGCGAGAATCCCCAGGCCGACGTCCGGCTCACCGATATCGACCTTACCGGGGGACGGTCGCGGTTCCGCGTCGTGATCCGGGACCGCAAGACCGGGGCGCTGACCGAGATCGGCCAGCTCACCATGCCGATGCCCGGGCACCACAACGCGCTGAACGCGACGGCAGCCATCGCGGTCGCCTACCATCTCGGCATGTCGCCTGATCGTATCCGGAGCGCCCTGGAGAGCTTTGGAGGGGTGAAGCGCCGCTTCACGCGCACCGGCGACTGGAACAGCGTGGCCATTTTCGACGATTACGGACATCACCCCGTCGAGATCGCCGCGGTGCTGCGTGCCGCCCGCGCCTCGACGCCGGGGCAGGTGATCGCGATCGTGCAGCCGCACCGATACTCGCGGCTCGCGTCTCTGTTCGATCAGTTCGCCACTTGTTTCAATGACGCCGACCACGTCATCGTGGCCGATACGTACGCCGCCGGCGAGCAGCCCATTCCCGGCGCCGACAAGGCCTCATTGGTCCAGGGACTGAAGGCGCATGGGCATCGCAACGTCCAGCCGCTCGGTGGTCCCCAGGACATCGCCGGAATGGTCCGCGCGATCGCGAGGCCCGGCGACTATGTCGTGTTCCTTGGGGCGGGAACCATCACCAACTGGGCCTATGCGCTGCCGGGGGAGCTTGCGGCTCTCTCATGAGCTTCCCCGACATCACGCCAGAATTGCGCGCGGGCGCGCCGGAACTGCGGGGCGAGCTGCGCCCCAACCAGCCGCTCGCCGCCTTCTCGTGGTTCCGCACCGGAGGGCCCGCCCAAGTGCTGTTCGAGCCGGCGGACGAAGCCGACCTCGCGCTGTTCCTCGCGTCGTGCCCGCATTCCGTACCCGTCATGGTCGTGGGACTGGGCTCGAACCTGCTCGTCCGCGATGGCGGCGTGGCCGGGGTCGTCGTTCGTTTAGGCAAGGGATTCCAGTCCATTGTTGTCGAAGAAGGACACAGGGTCCGTGCCGGAGCGGGCGCCGCGGACGTGAAAGTCGCTCGTGCTGCGGCGGAGGCTGGCGTCGCCGGGTTGAGTTTCCTGCGCGGGATCCCCGGCACGATAGGCGGAGCTCTGCGCATGAACGGTGGAGCCTATGGCGGCGAGGTCAAGGACGTCCTCGCTTCCTGCCGGGGGGTGGACCGGTGGGGCGTGATCCGCGCGTTCAGCCTCGTCGAGATGGGGTTCACCTACCGCCACAGCAGCGCGCCCGAGGACGTCGTGTTCACCAGCGCGCTGCTCCAGGGCCGGCCGGGTGAGCCATTGGCCATCCTGGCGGAAATGAACGCCATTACAGATGCTCGACAGGCCACCCAGCCTGTCAACACGCGGACGGGCGGGAGCACCTTCAAGAACCCACCAGGCGCGAAAGCCTGGGAGCTCGTTGACCGGGCGGGCTGCCGCGGCTTGCGCCGTGGCGGCGCGCGCGTCTCCGAGCTGCATTGCAATTTCCTGATCGCCGAAGCCGGTGCGACTGCGGCCGATGTCGAGGACCTCGGGGACGAGGTCCGGCGACGTGTGCGCGAGGCGTGCGGCGTGGAGCTCGAGTGGGAAATCAAGCGCGTGGGAGTGCGGTAGGCCCTCCAGCCTCCCGCCTCGCGGCAAATGTCAGGCCTCCTTCCCCGTCACACGAGCAGGAGGCTAAACGGTCTGATGGCCTCGAACGGAGAACACCGATGAGCAAGCACGTGGCGGTCCTGATGGGGGGCCTGTCGGCCGAGCGCGAGGTCTCACTGAATTCGGGCGCGGCCTGCGCCAATGCTCTCGAGGGGGAGGGGTACAGGGTCACCCGCATCGACGTGGGGCGCGACCTGCCCGCAGTGCTCTCCGCCGTCCGCCCGGACCTCGCATTCAACGCCCTGCATGGGCGATTCGGGGAAGACGGCATCGTCCAGGGGGTGCTGGAGCTCATGCAGATCCCCTACACGCACTCTGGCGTCCTCGCTTCATCGCTCGCCATGCAGAAGGACCGGGCCAAGGCGGTGATGGCCGCTGCCGGCGTTTCGGTGCCGCGTGGAATGACCGTGCATCGTCTCGAAGCGGCAAAGCGGCATGTGCTTTCTCCGCCATACGTCGTGAAACCCGTGAATGAAGGCTCGTCCGTCGGCGTGATCATCGTGAGGGAGGGCCGGAGCCATCCTCCGCAGGAGCTGGGGCGCGAGGACTGGGCGTACGGCGACATGATGCTTGTGGAGAATTTCGTGGCCGGCCGGGAACTTACCTGCGCCGTGATGGGCGACCGGCCGCTCGGTGTGATCGACATTCGACCCGCCGTCGGCGAGTTTTACGACTACGACGCGAAGTATGCGAAAGGGGGATCGATCCACGTGCTCCCCGCAGAAATTAAACCGAATATTTACCATCAGGTTCAACAGTTGGCGTTAACGGCCCATCAAGCTCTTGGATGCCGAGGCGTCAGCCGCGCAGACTTTCGATACGACGACACACCCGGTGGAACCGGGGAACTTGTCTGCCTCGAGGTCAACACGCAGCCCGGAATGACCGAGACTTCGCTGGTGCCCGAACTCGCGGCCCATGACGGTTTCACGTTCGGTGAGTTGGTACGATGGATGGTGGAGGACGCTTCTTTGGATCGGTGACCGCGCATTCCGCGCGGTTCGCCGGCGTGCCTGCCTTCGCCGGGGCGGGGTCGTCGATGCTCGCGTCCTCTCGTCCGATGCTCCCCCAGGTCAGACGGCCGGCGTCCCGGTCGATCAGAGCCGTTGAACGCACCGGGATCGCAGTTCCGCGCTTCACCGGTCTCGTCCTTCTCATCCTTTTCTTTTCTGCGGTCGGCCTCTACGGCGCGGTTCGTGGCGGGCAGTATGAAGACTTCGTCGCCCTGCGGGGCGACCCGCGCGATCTCGTCGCCAAAGCGATAGGGTTCGGAATCAAGGAAGTGACGGTCTCGGGCATCAGCGAACTCGACCAGACCGAGGTGCTGCAGGTCGCCGGCGTCGATTCCCGCAGCGCGCTGCCGTTCTTCGACGCCGCTGGAGCGCGGGAACGTCTGCTCGCAGTGCCGCTGGTCAAGTCCGCCACCGTTCGCAAGCTCTACCCGAATGAACTCGAGATCACGCTCACCGAGCGGGAGCCTTTCGCCCTCTGGCAGAACCATGGCGAGGTTTTCGTTGTGTCGGTCGACGGCACGGTGATCGACAAGTTCGACGACGCGCGCTTTGCTCGCCTTCCGCTCGTGGTGGGGGATGGCGCGGCGCCCAAGGCCAAGACTTTCGCGCGCCTCATGGAGGTCTCACCCGACGTGCGTGCTCATGTTCGCGCCGGGATGCTCGTCGGCCAGCGCCGCTGGACCTTGAAGCTCGACAACGGCGTCGAAGTTCGGTTGCCCGAAGAGGGCGCCGCCCAGGCCATTGCGCGGTTCGCCGCCCTTATGAAGGAGCAGAAGATCCTGGATAAGGACGTCCTGGCCATCGACATGCGCTACCCCGACCGGGTGGTGCTGCGCCTTTCCGAAGAGGCGGCCGATGCCCGCGCCGACGCCATCAAAGCCAAGGGCAAGGCCAAGGGGAGCGCGATTTGACCCAGCGTCGCCCCAGCCTCACCCCGCGGCTGAAGCCCATCTCACCACGCCGAAGCGCGATCCTGTCCGTGCTGGACATCGGCACCTCGAAGGTCGTCTGCCTGGTGGCGCGGCTCGACCCTGTCGCGGAGAGCGACCTGCTGCGCGGCCGCACTCATCGGGCGCGGATCATCGGCATCGGGCATCAGCGTTCCCGCGGCCTGAAGGGCGGCGCGATCGTGGACCTCGAGGGGGCTGAGCACGCTATCCGGCTCGCAGTCGATGCCGCCGAGCGCATGGCCAAGGTCGAGGTTCGTTCCGCCATCCTCAACATGACCGGTGGCAGGCTCGGATCGCAGTCGTACCATGCCGACGTGGCGCTCCGCGGGAATGCGGTCAGCGACAGCGATGTGCATCGCGTTCTTGAAGCGGCCAGCATGACCGGCGCACGTCCGGGCCGCACCGTGCTGCACTCTCTGCCCACGGGTTTCGAGATCGATGGGACACGAGGGATCAACGATCCCCACGCCATGGTGGGCGAGAAGCTCGGCGTGAACATGCACGTGGTTTCCAGCGACCAGAACGCCGTGCGCAACCTCATGCTCGCGGTCGAACGCTGCCACCTCCAAGTGGAAGCGGTCGTCGCCACGCCCTATGCGTCCGGCCTCGCTGCGCTCGTCGACGACGAGGCGGAGATGGGCGTCGCCGTGGTTGATCTCGGCGGGGGCACCACGAGCGTCGGCGTCTTCGCCGGCGGCCATATCGTGCATACCGACAGCTTCGCGGTCGGCGGAAACCACGTCACGATGGACATCGCGCGGGGGCTCAGCACCAGCGTCGCCCATGCCGAGCGCCTGAAGACGCTCTATGGCTCGACCATGGCCACGGCCTCAGACGACCGCGAGACGATTGCGGTCGCCTCGGTCGACGAGGACGAGCGGGACGCGGTCAACCACGTGCCGAAGTCGCACCTCGTCAGAATCATCAGGCCGCGCGTCGAGGAAACGCTCGAACTGGTGCGCGACAGGCTCAAGGCCGCGGGCTTCTCTGCGGAAACGGGACGTCGCGTGGTGCTCACGGGCGGCGCGGCCCAGCTCACCGGCATGCCGGAGCTGGCGCGCATCCTGCTCTCCAAGCAGGTCAGGATCGGACGCCCGCTCGGCGTCCAGGGGCTTCCGGAAGCGGCCAAGGGTCCCTCCTTTGCCGCTCCGGTGGGTCTGCTCGTCTATCCACAGGTCGCCGGCCTCGAACACTTCGTGCCGCGGCAGTCGGGCGCGTTCCTCGGAACGGGGACCGACGGCTACCTGACGCGCATGGGTCGGTGGTTCAAGGACAGTTTCTGAAGGTGCGGTTCCGGGAGGCGGCGCGGCGGCCGTCCCCCGGGATCATTGATGCGGATTGAAATCGAGGCGCTGCGGGGCGCCCACAGCGAGAGGCCATAACAATGACGATCAATCTCCAGGTTCCGGACATCCGTGAACTCAAGCCCCGGATCACGGTGTTCGGCGTCGGCGGCGCCGGCGGAAACGCCGTGAACAACATGATCGAGCTCGGCCTCCAGGGTTGCGAGTTCGTGGTCGGCAACACGGACGCACAGGCGCTGACCTCGTCCAAGGCCGATCGCGTGATCCAGATGGGCGTGCAGGTGACCGAGGGTCTCGGCGCAGGCTCCCAGCCGGAAGTCGGACGCGCCGCGGCCGAAGAGGTGATCGACGAGATCCGTGATCACTTGGCCGGCGCGCACATGGTGTTCGTCACGGCGGGCATGGGCGGCGGCACCGGTACGGGCTCGGCTCCCGTGGTGGCTCGCGCGGCCCGCGACATGGGCATCCTCACCGTCGGCGTGGTGACGAAGCCCTTTCAGTTCGAGGGCCAGCGCCGCATGCGGCTCGCCGAGTCCGGCATCTCGGAACTGCAGAAGGCGGTCGACACCCTCATTGTCCTGCCGAACCAGAACCTGTTCCGGGTCGCCAACGAGCAGACCACCTTCGCCGACGCCTTCGCATTGGCGGACCGGGTGCTCTACTCCGGCGTTTCCTGCATCACCGACCTGATGGTGAAGGAAGGCCTGATCAACCTCGACTTCGCCGACGTCCGCGCCGTGATGCGCGAGATGGGCAAGGCGATGATGGGCACCGGCGAGGCCACCGGCGAGAAGCGCGCACTGCGCGCCGCCGAGGCTGCGATCGCCAACCCGCTGCTCGACGACGTCTGCATGAAGGGCGCGCGCGGCCTGCTGATCTCGATCACCGGCGGCTCCGACCTCACGCTGTACGAAGTCGACGAGGCGGCCACCCGCATCCGCGAGGAGGTGGACCAGGACGCCAACGTGATCTTCGGCGCGACCCGTGACGATTCGCTGGAAGGCATTGTCCGCGTGTCCGTGGTCGCGACGGGCATCGAGCAGGAGTTCGGCCGCGAGGCCCCTCCGGCCATCGAGCCGCGCGTCGCCGAGATCACCGAGCGTCTTCGCAACGACGCCCGCCAGCGCCAGCAGGAACTGCAGCAAGCCGCCGCCCAGCGTGCGGCCCGCATCGAGACGCCTGTCGAGACGCAGCCCTACGGCCAGCCAGCGCCGGCTCAGTACCAGCCGCAGGCCATGGAGCCGGCCGCGCTGCCTCAGACCCACCACGACGTCAGCATCCGTCCGGCGCCTCCCAAGCCGGTGATGCATCAAGAACCGGTGATGGAGCGCGCGCCAGTCCTCGACCAGCCGCCGCATCAAGGGCCTTTCATCCCGCCGCGTGCCGATGAGGTGATTCGTCCGACCCGCATGCCGCGCGTCGACGAACTGCCTTTGCCTGCCCAGCGCCAGATCGAGCAGCGCGGCCAGCAGATCGCTCCGCCCCAGGTGGAGAAGAAGCGGGTCACCCTGATGGAGCGCCTGGCCCAGGCAGGCTTTGGCCGGAAACACGAGGAGCAGGGCCAGAACTACGCGCCGCCCGCGCCGGCTCCGCAGCAGCGTGCGCCGCAGCCCCAGCCGCAGCAGCATTATGCGCCGCCTCAGCCGCAGCAGGCCTCTCCCGTTCACCAGGAGTACGCCAAGCGTCCGATGTCCCCTGCCGCGCCGCGTTCCCAGCAGGGGCTCGATCCGCACGGCCGGGCCATGGCGCCCGCCCGTCCGGTCGAGGACGACCATCTGGAGATCCCGGCGTTCCTGCGCCGCCAGTCGAACTGAGTCGCCGCGTCGCCCCGCAGCGCGCCGCCGCCAGAGAGCCCGGTCCGATAGGATCGGGCTCTTTCGATTGGTCCTGACGGCGCAACCAGGGGACCTTCGATCACAAAATTCTGCACGTAAAACAGCCGCAGCTGCGAAGCTGGGCAGGCCGCGCCAAAATTCCTGTGCGGAAATTCTGCTCATGTGAGCAGCGAACCAACGCTTCCCGCCGCTTCCTTGCTTGGTTAATGCTTTCTCAACAGATCCGGCTAAGCATCTGGCGAACATTACCTAAATACACGCGACGCGAGTGTTACAAACGGTAAAAAAGCGTGATTTGAGGCTGTGGTGCGGCGCGGCTATGTTCCGTCCGAAGCGAGACGGGCGGTGAGAGCCGCCTGACCAACAAAGCCCAAAGCTGTCTCGCAGGGGCAAGTCAGGACAGAGCACGGACATTCCAGATGACGGAGTCCTTCGGGGCGCGCCACGGAACGAAGTGTGGAACGGTGTGATGGCTGGACAAAAACAGACGACCCTGCGTGATCGTGCAGAACTCACCGGGATCGGGGTGCACTCGGGAGCACCCGTCAAAATCGTTCTTCATCCTGCCGACATCGACACGGGCGTCGTCTTCCTCAGGACTCGGCTCGACGGCGGGCGCGAGCGCCTCATCGAGGCCCGGCACGACGTCGTCAGCGCCACGGAACTCTGCACCATCATCGGCGATGTCGCGAGTGGGTCGGTCGCCACCATCGAACATCTTCTTGCCGCCCTATCCGGTCTCGGCGTCGACAACGTCATGGTCGAGATCGATGGACCGGAAGTGCCGATCATGGACGGGAGCTCCGCCCCGTTCGTCGCCGCTATCGATCAGGCCGGCATCGTCCGCCAGTCGGTAGGACGCCGCTTCATCAAGGTTCTCAAGACCGTCCGGGTCGACCAGGGCCGCGGCTTTGCTGAACTCCGTCCCTATTCGCGCGGCTTCAAGCTCGAAGTCGAGATCGATTTCGACACCCCCGTCATCGGCCGTCAGAAGAAGGTGCTGGATCTGGATCCTGCATCTTTCCGCAAGGAGCTCTCCCGGGCCCGGACGTTCGGTTTCATGCGCGATGTCGAGCGGCTCTGGAAGGCCGGATTCGCTCTTGGCGCGTCACTCGACAACACCGTCGCTCTCGGCGACGAGGGCGTGATCAACGCCGAGGGCCTGCGCTTCGCCGACGAGTTCGTACGTCACAAGACCCTCGACGCCGTGGGTGACCTCGCCCTTTCTGGCGCTCCCCTGCTGGCGCACTACCGCTCCTATTGCGGTGGCCACCGCATGAACGTGGCCGTGCTTCAGGCCCTCTTCGCCGATCGCTCGGCTTACACGATCGTCGAAGCGCCTCGCCGCGAGATCGGCCGCGCCGATGTCGGCGCCATCCAGCCAGTCCTGGCCTACGCTCCCGAATCCAACTGATCGCGCCTACGATTGCTGGTGGAGTGCCTGGCTCGCCACGCTCTCGCCGTATCCGTCCTGCACTAGCGGCGACCCTTGCGATGAGCTACACATCGCGGCCGTCTGCTTCGCGGCGACCCTAGATCCGATTTGGATCCAATCGAGGGCCATTCGATCCATGCGTTCTGTCGTTCGTTCGATTTTTCCCGCGAGCCGGACCATGCGGTCTGTCTGCCTGCTGGCGCTGATTCTTCCCGTCGCCGCCTGCGACACCATCTCCGGCATGAATCCGTTCCAGAAGGACGAAACGTACAAGCCCGAGATCGTGGCCCAGGTTCCGGCCGACAAGCTCTATAATGACGGCCTGGCGCTGCTTGAAAAGCGCGAGTACGAGGCGGCCTCCAAGAAATTCGCGGATCTCGACCGGCAGTATCCTTTCTCGGCGTGGTCGAAGAAAGCGCTGCTGATGCAGACCTATGCCCAGTACACCGGGCGCAGCTTCGATGACGCGATCGGCTCCGGCAAGCGCTACATGGCGCTGCATCCCAGCGATGCCGAAGCCGCATACGCCGCGTACATGGTGGCGATGTCCTACTACAGCCTGATCCCGGACGTAACGCGAGACCAGGAGCGCACGGAAAAGGCGCTGGTCGCGCTGCAGGAGGTCGTGCAGCGCTGGCCGAACTCCGAATACGCCCAGGACTGCAAGTTCAAGATCACCGTGGTGCGCGACCAGTTGGCCGGCCGCGAGATGGTGGTCGGCCGCTACTACCTCCAGAAGCGCAACTACACCGCCGCGATCAACCGGTTCCGGACCGTCATCAGCCAGTACCAGACGACCAACCAGATCGAGGAGGCGCTGGCGCGAATCTCCGAGGCCTATCTGGCGCTGGGGATCGTCAACGAGGCGCAGACCGCTGGGGCGGTGCTGGGGCATAACTTCCCGGACAGCCGCTGGTACAAGGACACCTACACGCTGTTGCAGTCCAAGGGGCTGGAGCCGCGCGAGGAAGAAAGCTCCTGGATCAGCAAGGCGTTCAAGTCCGTGGGTCTCGGCTGAGCTTCCCGTCCTGAACCGGGAACCCTACGCGTACCCGGTGTGTCTCCAATCAGCGCCACGACAGCGTACGCGGCGACATCCCGACTGTTGACCTTTGCCCGGCAAGCCCCGAGGAATAGGGCATGCTCGTCCAGCTCGCGATCCGCGACATCGTTCTCATCGATCGCCTCGACATCGGCTTCGCGGCGGGGCTGAGCGTGCTTACCGGCGAGACCGGTGCGGGCAAATCCATCCTGCTGGACGCGTTCTCGCTGGCGCTTGGCGGCCGGGGCGACGGGGCGCTGGTGCGCAATGGCGAAGCCAACGGGCAGGTCACGGCGGTGTTCGACGTCGCCCCCACCCATCCCGCGCGAAACCTTCTTCGGGAGTACGACATTCCCGAGGAGGGCGATCTCATCCTCCGGCGCATGCAGTTCGCTGACGGGCGGACCCGCGCCTTCGTGAACGACCAGCCGGTCAGCGTACAGGCGATGCGGGCGCTCGGCGCGACGCTCGTCGAAATTCATGGCCAGCATGACGACCGGGCGCTCGTCGACGCGGCGGCGCATCGCGCGCTGTTGGACGCCTTCGGCGGTTGCGATTCGGCGGCTCTCGCCGCCTTGCATGGCCGCCTGCGCACGGCCCGGGATGCCCTGGCCGAGCACCGTGAGCGCATTGCGGCGGCGCGCAAAGAGCAGGACTTTCTCTCCCACGCCGTGGACGAGCTCGGCAAGCTCGGGCCGGAGATCGGCGAGGAGGAGTCGCTGGCCGCCCGCCGCCAGCAGATGATCCAGGCCGAGAAGGTGGTCGGCGAAATCAACGAAGCCTACGACGCGGTGGCAGGCAGCGCCTCGCCCGGCCCCGCGCTGTCATCCGCCCTGAGGCGACTGGAGCGCAGGGGCGTTCAGGCTCCGGAGCTTGTGGCGGAAAGCGCCTCGGCGCTGAGCGCCGTGCTCGACGCGTTGGACGAGGCGAGGCGCTGCCTGGAGCACGCCCAGCGCGCGGCCGCCTTCGATCCCCGGGAACTGGAGCGCACGGAGGAGCGGTTGTTCGCGCTTCGGGCGGCATCGCGCAAATACCACGTGATGGTGGACGACTTGCCAGCGCTGCAAGCGCGCATGACGGTCGACCTCGCGGCCATCTCCGCCGGCGAGACCCGGCTCGCCGAACTGGAGGCCGAGCTGCGCGCCGCGGAGGACGCCTACGTCAAAGCGGCCCGGGCGCTCAGCGCCGCGCGGCGCAAGGCGGGCGCCGCGCTGGAAAAGGCGGTGAACGCCGAACTGCCTCCGCTGAAGCTGGAGCGAGCCGGGTTCATCGTCCAGATCGACACAGACGAGGCAGCCCGAGCGCCCGACGGCATGGACCGGGTGGAGTTCTGGGTGCAGACCAACCCAGGCACGCGGCCGGGTCCGCTGATGAAGGTGGCATCGGGCGGGGAGCTCTCTCGCTTCATGCTGGCGCTGAAGGTGACGCTGGCCGACCGGGGCTCCGCCCCGACGCTGGTGTTCGACGAGATCGACAGCGGCGCGGGCGGCGCGGTGGCGGACGCCATCGGACTGCGGCTGGCGCGGCTGGCCCAGCGCGTCCAGGTGGTGGCGGTCACCCACGCCCCCCAGGTCGCTGCCCGCGCCGAGCGGCACTTCCTCATCGCCAAGGATGTCGTGGCTCCGGACGGCCTTGTGGGCAAGGCGAAACCGGCCGCCGGGCCGGAGCGCATCGCCACCCGCGTGGTGCCGATAGCGGACGGCGTGCGGCGCGAGGAGATCGCCCGCATGCTGGCCGGCGCGACCATCACGGACGAGGCGCGGGCTGCGGCGCAGCGGCTGCTGGAAGCGGCGGAGTAGGGCGGCATGGCCGGGTCTTCCGAGGCGGCCAAGGAGCCGGGCGCAGCGGGCGCGACGAAGCGGACACGCTCGCTCCGGGCCATCGACGTGGAGACGCTGGGCCTTCCGGAAGCGCGCGCCGAGAGCCGGGCGCTGGCCCGCGAAATCGCCGAGCACGACAAGCGCTATCACCAGGAAGACGCGCCCGCTATTTCCGACGCGGAGTATGACGCGCTGCGGCTGCGCCATGGCGCGATCCTGGCCCGGTTTCCGGCTTTGGCCGAGATGGACGAGATCGCCGACAAGGTCGGCGCCAAGCCCTCCGAGAAGTTCGCCAAGGTCAAGCACCGCGTGCCGATGCTGTCGCTCTCCAACGTGTTTGCGGGCGAGGAGGTGCGGGAGTTCGTGGACCGGGTGCGCCGCTTCCTCGACTGGCCGGCGGATCGCGAGCTCGCCTTCACGGCGGAACCGAAGATCGATGGGCTGTCCTGCTCGCTGCGCTACGAGGCCGGTGCGCTGGTGGTCGCCGCCACGCGGGGCGACGGCGAGGAGGGCGAGGACGTCACGGCCAATGTCCGCACCATCGGCGAGATCCCGCAGCGCCTCTCCGGCGAGCCGCCGGGGGTGCTGGAGATCCGCGGCGAGGTGTACATGACCAAGCCGGATTTTGCCGCGATGAACCAGCGGCAGGAGGCCGAGGGCAAGCCGGTCTTCGCGAACCCGCGCAACGCGGCGGCGGGCTCGCTGCGGCAGCTCGATCCGCGCATCACCGCAAGCCGGCCGTTGCGCTTCTTCGCTTATGCCTGGGGCGAGGCGCCGGGCGAAATGCCGGCGTCCACCCAGTCCGGCATGGTGGAGGCCTTCGGCCGCTTCGGCATGCCGACCAACCCGCTCATGCGGCGCTGCACGGGCGTGGAGGACATGCTCGCGCATTACCGCCTGATCGAGGAGCAACGCGCCTCGCTGCCCTACGACATCGACGGCGTGGTCTACAAGGTCGACGACCTCGCGCTGCAAAAACGCCTCGGCTTCGTCTCGCGCTCGCCGCGCTGGGCGACGGCCCACAAGTTCCCTGCTGAGCAAGCCACGACCGAGCTGCTCGGCATCGACATCCAGGTCGGCCGCACGGGGTCGCTGACCCCTGTCGCGCGGCTCAAGCCAGTCACGGTCGGCGGCGTGGTGGTGACCAACGCTACGCTCCACAACGAGGACGAGATCGCCCGAAGGGACGTGCGCATCGGCGACACCGTGCGGATCCAGCGCGCCGGAGACGTCATTCCCCAGGTGCTCGGCGTGGTGGCGGAGAAGCGGCCTGCGACGGCGACGCCTTATGCCTTCCCCACCCTCTGCCCGGCCTGCGGCAGCCACGCCGTGCGCGAGGTGGACCCCAAGACCGGCAAGGAAGACGTGGTGCGCCGCTGCACCGGCGGGCTCATCTGCCCCGCCCAGGCCGTGGAGCGCCTGAAGCACTTCGCTTCGCGCAACGCCTTCGACATCGAGGGGCTCGGCGACAAGCAGATCGAGATGTTCTATCGCGAGGGGCTCATTACGCGGCCGCAGGACATTTTCACGCTGGAGGAGCGCGACGCCCGCTCCGTCAAGCGGCTGCGGGACCGCGAGGGCTATGGCGAGACCTCGGTGCGCAATCTCTTCGCCGCGATCCAGGCGCGGCGCAGCGTGCCGCTGAACCGCTTCGTCTTCGCGCTGGGGATCCGCCATGTCGGCGAGACCAACGCCAAGGTGCTGGCCCGCCATTTCCACACGATCGAGGATCTCCGGGCGACAGGCGTGGCCGCAGCCGCCGGCGACGCCGCGGCGCTGGGCGAGTTCGACTCCATCGACGGCGTCGGGCCGGTCGTGGCGGAGGCCGTCGCCGACTTCTTCGGAGAGGCGCACAACCTCGAGGTCATCGAGGAACTGCTGAAGCACGTCACGCCGCAGCCGCTTGAAACCGTCGCCAGCGAAAGCCCGGTGGCGGGCAAGACGGTGGTCTTTACGGGGTCGCTGGAGAGGATGACCCGCGAGGAGGCCAAGGCCATGGCCGAGCGGCTCGGGGCCAAGGTGGCGAGCTCGGTCTCGAAGAAGACGCACATCGTCGTGGCCGGGCCGGGCGCCGGCTCCAAGCTCGCGAACGCTCGCGACCTCGGCGTCGAGGTGATGGACGAGGACGCCTGGCTAGCGCTGGTGGGCGGCGGCTAGCCCGCCCTTTCAACCGAGGACTTCCTTCATGTCATTCGATTGGGCGGAGGCCCGGGCGGGTCTTCGCGACATCGCCCCCGCGGCGATCGCGGCGATCCCCATCAGCCTGCTCTACGGGGCGCTGGCGGGGGCCAAGGGGCTGTCTCCGCTCGAGATCACGCTGATGTCCGCCTTCGTGTTCGCAGGCGGCGCGCAGTTCGCGGCGGTGGAGTTGTGGACGCTGCCCCCGCACATGGCGGTCCTGGTGTTCTCGACCGCCCTGATCAATGCCCGGCACATCCTCATGGGCATCTCGATCGCGCCGAAGCTGCGGCCGCTGCGGCCCTGGCAGCGCTGGCTCGGCGTCTATGCGATGGCCGACGAGAACTGGGCCATGACGGAGCGGCGGTCGCTGACGCACCCCATCACCGCCACGTATTTCCTGGCGATGGGCGGCTCCTTCTGGCTCAACTGGGTGCTCTGGAGCGCCCTGGGCGGGATCGCCGGCTCGTTCCTCGGCGACCCCAAGGCGATCGGGGCAGACTTCGCTTTCACGGCTCTCTTCATCGGACTCATCGCGGGGTTCTGGAAAGGCAGGGCGACGGGTGTGACGGTCGCCGCGAGCGGCGTCGCCGCGGCGCTGGCGCACGCCGCGTTCGGCTCGCCCTGGCACGTCGCGGCGGGGGCTGCCGCCGGCATCGCGGCGGCCTTCGCCATGGGCGAGCCGGACGCGCCGGCGGTGCGCGAAGGGCAGGGCGAAGACGCGCTGCAGGACGGGCGTTCGCTGGAAGACGGGCGTTCGCTGGAAGACGGGCGTTCGCTGGAGGGCGTGCCGTGAAGCTCGACATGCTCAACCTCGCGACCATCTTCGCCATGGCCGCCGTCACCTACGCGACGCGCGTCACGGGCTTCCTGATCGCGCACCGGCTTTCGCTGACGGGGCGAGCCAAGGCCGCGTTCGACGCCATCCCGGCCGCCGTGCTCACGGCCGTGATCGCGCCTTCGGTGCTGGCGAGCAGTTGGCAGGAGAGCGTCGCAGCCGTCCTGGCCATGATCGCTGCGACGCGGCTGCCGCTGCTCGGCACGGTGGCTGTCGGGGTGCTGGCCGTAGTCGGGCTGCGGTGGATCGGTTAAGCGGCCGGCCGCCGCCGCGTGGAAGCCCGTCCGCTGCAACGGTCCTCATCCTGAGGAGCGCCCGCAGGGCGCGTCTCGAAGGACGGCATCCGGCGCTGTGGACCGCTTTGAAGCCGGCGTGCGCAGGCGCCCCCGCGCGAGGCGCGCAGGGTGGGGCGTCGGTTGCGAAGGGGCGCGGACCGGCGGGATCTCTGGTCCCCAACCGAATGGGGAAGGGAAGTGGGGGGTGGTCGAGAACTTTCGACCGCCACCGGTCCGCGCACGGTGTGCGCCAGCGTCGCTCATCGGCCGAGGGCATGACCACACCTCTGTGTCCGGCGGTTCGGACTGCACGATGGCTTCACCGGCCGCCGGCGTTCGGGGACGTCAAACCCCCTCCCGCCGGCCACCGCCCTCCACCCGCATCAGCCGACGTCGCGAACGCCCCTTCGTGGGTGAAGGCGTGATGATCTATGCATATTTTCCTATTCTTGTCAAGCGAAGAGAAGCATCGGCAGGGCACTGCGTTTCAATGCGCCAAGCGGGGAGGCCCACAGGCGCTACGATGCGAGGCGGCGTGTCGCCTGTTCCAGCCAGGAGGCTGTCTCGCCCTGGACGAGCGGCCCGACGAGCGCGCGCACCTTGGCGTGATAGTCGTCCAGCCAGGCGATTTCCCTCGCGCTGAGGAGCGTGGGCTCCACCAGGGCGAGGTCGATGGGCGCAAAGGTCAGCGTCTCGAAGCCGTACATCTCGCGCTCCGCGCCTGGGATGTCGCGCTTCTCGACCAGGACCAGGTTCTCGATGCGGATGCCCCAGGCCCCGGCCTTGTAGTAGCCGGGCTCGTTCGAGAGCAGCATGCCGGGCTCCAGCGGCGTGGTGCCGACCTTGGCGATGCGCTGCGGACCCTCGTGGACCGAAAGGTAGCTGCCGATGCCGTGGCCGGTGCCGTGGTCGAAATCGAGCCCGGCCTCCCAGAGCGGGCGGCGGGCGAAGCTGTCGAGCTGCGCGCCGGAGACGCCCTTGGGGAACACGGCCGTGGCGATGGCGATGTGGCCCTGGAGCACGCGGGTGAAGCGGTCCTTCATCTCGGCGTCGGGTTCGCCCACCGCGATGGTGCGGGTGATGTCCGTGGTGCCGTCCTGGTACTGCGCGCCGGAGTCGATGAGGAAGATGCCGGGCTCGATGGGCCGGTTGGAGCGTTCCGTGACGCGGTAGTGCGGAATCGCGGCGTTCGGCCCCGCGCCGGAGATGGAGGGGAAGGACACGTCCTTCAGCAGGCCCGTCTCGGCGCGGATCGCCTCCAGCTTCACGGCCGCGTCGATTTCCGTGAGTTCGCCCCCGGGGGCCTCCAGCGCCAGCCAGTGCAAGAACCGGGTCATGGCCGCGCCATCGCGGGCGTGGGCGGCGCGGCTGCCGGCGACCTCGGCGGGGTTCTTGACGGCCTTCATCAGGGCGACGGGATCGGGGCCGATATCAGCGGTCCCGCCGGAGCCTTCCAATAGCGCGACATGGCGCTGCGAGGCGGTGCCCTGGTCGAAGCGCACGCGCTGCTTCCCGGAGCCTAGCGCCATCAGGGTGCGGTCCAGCGCGCCGGGTTCCTCGATGTCGGCGATCCCCGCCAGCGCGTCGCGCACGGCGTTGGAGAGCTTGCGGCCGTCCAGGAACAGGGTCGGCCGGCCCTCCTGGGGCACCAGCGCCGCGCCGAGCGGCAGGGGCGTATGGGAGACGTCGCCGCCGCGGATGTTGAAGGTCCAGGCGACCGCGTGGGGATCGCTGATCAGCAGCGCCGCGTCGCCCAGGCCCGCGAGCTTGCTGCGGATGCGCGCGAGCTTGGCCGCGCTGTCCTCGCCGGCGAGGTCGACGGGGTGCAGCACCACCTGCGCGCAGGGCGGGGCAGGGCGGTCCTCCCACACGGCGTCGATGGGGTTGCCGTCCACGGGGACGAGCGTTCCACCGGCGCGGGCGACCGCTTTCTCCAGTTTCTTCACGGCGTCGGGCGTGTGCAAGGCGGGATCGTAGCCGAGCCGCTGCCCGGGCTTCAGGCGCTTCTCCAGCCAGGCTTCCGGCGGATTCTCGATGAGGTGCTCGGGCGCGAAGACATCCGGGTCCACCTGCTCACGGACCTGCACGGTGTAGCGTCCGTCGACGAAAATGGCCGCACTGTCGGACAGCACCACCGCCGCCCCCCACGAGCCGGTGAAGCCCGTCAGCCAGGCGAGCCGCTCGGAGGAGGGCGGGACGTACTCGCTCTGGTACTCGTCCGTGCGCGGGACGACGAAGCCGTCGAGCCCCCGGCGCGCTAGCTCCGCCCGCAACGCCGCGACTCGGGCTCCTCCATGGCGGGGATCGGCGGTCTCCTCGAAGGACTGGAACTGGGCTTTGCGGCTGGGCTGCATGCGGGTCTCCCGTGAATTCAGCCGCCGCGAAGCACGCGGCTAGGCCCCCGCGGCATGATCCGGCGCGGGCCGGGAGAACGGTGCATGCCGGTTCGGGCGCGTCAAGCCATTCACCGGCAGTCGCTCGCCGTTCACCCGGAGATGGTTGTTTGTGCAATGCAGCATTTATTGCCAAGTAATTGTTCAAGCTCTGCAAAGAGGGAGCGGGAGGCATGCGCCGCCAGGTCTGTCTCGCAGGTGCGAGATCACCTATGTTCCAGTTCTTGGAAACGCTCAGGCAGCCCTCGGTCCCCCATAGAGGAGCACCTGTCATGGCCTACGCCCCCAGCATTCGCGGCGCGATCGCCGCTCCCGCCGCCACCCGCTTCGGTTTCGGGTTCTGGCGCGCCGTCACCGAAGCCGTCGTCGACAGCCGCCGCCGCCGCGCCATCCGCGAGCTGCGCCGCCACCAGGCCTTCGGCCCACTCATCAACATCAAGCACATCGGCCTGACGCGGCAGGAGCTGCTGCCGTTCTGACCGGCCGTCGGGTCGATGCCTGGGCCCGCCGTCACGCGCCGCTTCAGCGCGCCGTCGAGCCGCCGCTGCGAACGCGGAGGGTGGCCCAGCCTTCCAGCTCCAGCCTGTCGACCAGATGCAGTCCCTGCGAGCGGTAGGCGGACAGAACGCCTGGCACGTCGCGCGGAATGAGCCCGGACAAGACGATGTCCGCTCCCGGGGCGGCGACCCCGGCGATGGATGGCGCGAGGCGCATCAGCGGGCGGGCCAGGATGTTGGCGAAGATCAAATCATAGGGTCCGTTGGCCGCCAGCACGGGATGGCCGGTGCCTCTCGCCACCACGGGCCTCATGAACATTCCCGCCTTGTTGTGCCTCGCATTGGCGCGCGCGGCCTCGACGGCGACGGCGTCGATGTCGCCCGAGGCCACGGCCCGGCGCAGCGCCCGGGCTGCGGCGATGGCCAGCACGCCGGTTCCCGTGCCGACGTCCAGCACGCGCCGGGGACGGCGGCGCTTCAGGATGGCGTCCAGCATCAGCAGGCAGCCGCGCGTGGTGCCGTGATGGCCCGTGCCGAAGGCGAGCGCGGCCTCGATCTCGATGCCGATGGCGTTGACGGGGATACGGTCGCGATCGTGCCCGCCATGCACGGCGAAGCGGCCGGCGCGCACGATGCTGAGCCCTTCCAGCGCCGATTTCACCCAGTCCTTCTCGCCGATGCTCTCGAAGGCTATCGCGGCCGCGGCTTCCGGGCCGGCCGCCAGCGCGACGAGCTCGCGCACGGACTCCTCGTCCGGCGCGTCGGAAAAATAGACCTCGACCTCCCAGCGCAGCGTGGCCTCGTTCTCGAAGGCGGCGGCCGCCGTCTCGGCGGGGTCGAAGCTCTCCATGATGAAATCGGCCACGCGCCGCGCAGTCATCTCGTCCGTGACGAGGCGCATGAGGCGGGTGGGGCGGTGGGGCGGCATTCCTTCGAGCATGGGCGGTTGTTAGCGGAGGCCGTGGCGGCTGTCGACGACCAAGGTGGCGGCGCACGCCCTGGGCAGGCCCGCGCGGGCCGTGCTCGCGCTTATTCCGGCGCGCAATCCAGCGGCAGCAGGCTCGCCAGGAGCGTCATCTCCGCCCCGGCGATCCTGATGTCGAGGTCCTCGCCGCGGCGGACGCCGTAGACCGACCCCATCACGGTGAGGAGCCAGCGTGCGATCGTTTCGATGGGGAGGTCCGCCTTCGCGCTGGAGAACAGGCGGCGGTGGTCGCCGCCCTGGGGATCGGACGTGAAGCCGTGTGGCGCGAACTCGCCGAGCTCACGATCCCGGGCGCGGAACCTGTCGGAGCGTGGCGGGCGCGCGGCGAGCCAGCCGGTGGGGACCTCGCAGAGCAGCGACGTGCTGCGGTTCATGAACGTGCAGCGGGCGTAGCGCTGGGGCGCGTTCGCCGCGGCCAGGACCAGGCCGGTGTTGGTCGCGGTCCCGGGGCGGCGGTTGGTCTCCAGCAGCTTCAGCACGGAGGTGAGATGGCAGGAACTGGCGGCGACGAAATCCGCCGCGCTTGGCGGAGCGGCTTGGGCGAGCGCTGCGGGCGCGTGAAGCGCGAGCGCGCAGACGAGGATGAAAGGTCTCATGTGCTGCTGAAACGCATCGAGGCAATGCGCAAGGGTGGACCCGCGGCTCGAGCGTGGCAACAGTCAAGGCGGCGCCGAGAGAATGCACTTGTGTGCCGAACCTCTCCTGACCGACCGACGTCGGCTCACCCGCTCAGACCCCCTTTACGAAACTGTCCAGCACCATCTTACGCCCGGCCTTGTCGAAATCGATCGTCAGCTTGTTCCCGTCCACGGCCGCCACGGTGCCGTTGCCGAACTTGACGTGGAACACGCGCTGGCCCGCGCCGAACGCGCTGTCCGCGCCGGTGGACTTCGCGACAAGCTCGCCTTCGATCAGCATGGGGCCGCTGCGGCGGGCACCGGGGCCGGAGTCGTAGGAGCCGGCGCGGTCGGAGAAGCCCCCGGAACTTCCGCCGCCGAAGCCGCCGCCGCCCGAGCCTCCGCCACCCTGCGTCCGGCCCTGGGCCCTGCGCCAGCCGGGGGTGTCGTAGGTGGAGCCGAAGGGGGTCACGCGGTCGAAGCGGCTGCCGCCGCCATAGCCGCCGAAGCTGGCGGGGGCTTCCGTCACCTCCACGTGGGCTTCGGGCAGTTCGTCCACGAAGCGGGAGGGGATGGTGGATTGCCACATGCCGTGGATGCGGCGGTTGCTGGCGAAGTAGATCTTGGCCCGGCGGCGGGCGCGGGTGAGGCCGACATAGGCGAGGCGGCGTTCCTCCTCCAGCCCGGCCTTGCCGCTCTCGTCGAGCGCGCGCTGGTTGGGGAACAGGGCTTCCTCCCAGCCGGGCAGGAACACGGTGTCGAACTCCAGCCCCTTCGCCCCGTGAAGGGTCATGATGGAGACGCGCTCGGAGGAGTCGTTGTCGGTGGCCTCCATCACCAGCGAGACGTGCTCCAGAAAGGCCCCGAGGTCGGGAAACTCCTCCATGGAACGGACAAGCTCCTTGAGGTTTTCGAGCCGGCCGGCGCTCTCGGCGGTCCGCTCCTTCTGCCACATCTCGGTGTAGCCGGACTCCTCCAGCACCAACTCGGCGAGCTCGTTGTGCTTCAGGGTCTCTATCTGCGCCGCCCAGCGGCCGAAGGCGGCCGTGAGGTCGCGCAGGGCGGTGCGGGGCTTGGGCTTCAGCTCGTCGGTCTCGACCAGCAGGCGCGCGGCCTGCATCAGCGGCACGCGGCGGGCGCGGGCGAAACGGTGCATCACCTCCAGCGTGGCGTCGCCGAGGCCGCGCTTGGGCGTGTTGGCGATGCGCTCGAAGGCGAGGTCGTCGGTGGGGTTGGCGACGCAGCGAAGATAGGCGAGGGCATCGCGGATCTCGAGACGCTCGTAGAAGCGCGGGCCGCCGATGACCTTGTAGGGCAGGCCGAGCGTGATGAAGCGCTCCTCGATCTCGCGCATCTGGGCGGAGATGCGCACCAGCACGGCCATTTGTGCGGGCGAATGCCCCTTGGCCTGCAGCGCCTCGATCTCCTCGCCGATGAGGCGGGCCTCTTCCTCGCTGTCCCACGCGCCGGTGAGCGTGACCTTCTCGCCGAGCTCGTCGTCGGTGAAGAGCGTCTTGCCCAGCCGCCCATCATTGTGGGCGATGAGGTGGGCGGCGGCGGCGAGGATGTGGCCGGTGGAGCGGTAGTTGCGCTCGAGGCGCACCACGGTCGCGCCGGGGAAGTCGTGCTCGAAGCGCAGGATGTTGTCGACCTCCGCGCCGCGCCAGCCATAGATCGACTGGTCGTCGTCGCCGACACAGGCGACGTTGCGGCGGCCCTGGGCGAGCAGGCGCAGCCAGAGGTACTGTGCGACGTTGGTGTCCTGGTACTCGTCGACGAGGATGTACTTGAAGCGCTCCTGGTAGGAGGTCAGCACGTCCGGGTGTTCGCGGAACAGACGCAGATTCTCCAGCAGCAGGTCGCCGAAGTCGGCGGCGTTCAGCGCTTTCAGGCGCTCCTGGTAGAGCGCGTAGAGCTTGCCGCCGCGTCCGCCGGCGAAGGCGGCGGCCTCCCCGGCGGGCACCTTGTCGGGCGTCAGGCCGCGGTTCTTCCAGCCGTCGATGAAGGCGGCGAGGGCGCGGGCGGGCCAGCGCTTCTCGTCGATGTCCTCGGCCGTGATGACCTGCCGCATCAGGCGGATCTGGTCGTCGGTGTCGAGGATGGTGAAGTCGGACTTCAGTCCCACCATCTCGGCGTGGCGGCGCAGGATCTTGGTGCCGATGGCGTGGAAGGTGCCCAGCCAGGGCATTCCCTCGGCGACGCCGCCCAGCAGGACGCCGATGCGCTCCTTCATCTCGCGCGAAGCCTTGTTGGTGAAGGTCACCGCGAGGATCTGCGAGGGGTAGGCGAGGCCGGAGGCGATGAGGTGGGCGATGCGCGTGGTCAGCACGCGCGTCTTTCCGGTGCCCGCGCCGGCCAGCACGAGGACGGGGCCATCCGTCGCCTCGACTGCGCGGCGCTGCTCGGGGTTGAGGCCGTCGAGATACCGGGCTGTCGGCGCCACCGCCGCGCGGGCCCTCGCCGCCATGCCGCCGGGGCGAGGGACATATTCGTCGTCGAGGCGGAAGGGATCGGTCACGCTGCTTCGCTCTTGTCGGATCCGCCCTGGGGCGCGGGGCTACCGGCGCGGGCACATCGGGAAACGCGAAAGGCCGGGCGGTGACCGTCCGGCCGTGTCCGCGGCTCCTGTTTTCAGGTCGCTCGCCGGGCCCGTCAAGCGGACCGGGACGGTCGCGATTCGTTCTCCCCCACAATTGCAGTGAAAACGGGGCGGTGTCGACTGGACCGGAGCGCGGCGGCGGCCTGGCCGGCCGGCCGCGGATCAGTGCCGCCTGCAATGACACCCGAGACCGGCCCCCGTGCGGCACTCCAGGCAATGGGGACAGTTGAAACTCGGCGCTTCGTACGGCTCGGGCGAAGGGTACTTCGCCCCGTTCAGCACGCGGCTGACGGCCTCGAAGGCGAGCAGGCCGATGATTACGCCGAGCGGGGTCGAATAGCTGTTGGCGAGGTGAAGGAGCGAGGAAATCAGCGTGTCCATGGGGCGCCTTTTTGAAATAGATGATTTGGCGATGGCGGGCGAAGTGCCCAAACTTCAAAAGTGCGCTTGATGATAATCACAACTCCTAAATGTGCCCTGAATGCCTCATGGGGACGATTGCGGCAGTTTTGAATCGAATGCGGGAAACCTCCCTGGACCGGGTTGGGGAGATTTCGTCGAGGGAAGCGGAGGTTTGGAAATGAGCACGGGCCTGTTCGCCGCCACCGTCCTGGCGGGCTTCATCTACGCCGTGACGCCGGGACCGGCTTTCCTCGCGGTGTTCGCGCTGGCGGCGCAGCATGGGAGGGAAGCGGGAGCGCGGTTCCTGTTTGGCCATCTCGCGGGAGACCTGCTGTGGGGCGGGCTGGCGCTCGCGGCCATCGTCGGGGTGAACCAGCTCGGCCCCGCGCTGTTCGATGCGCTGGGCGTCGGCTGCGGGCTGTACCTCATCTATCTCGGAGGGCGGGCGGTGCTGTCGCGGGGGGCGGCGACCTCGGCGACGGTGGGCAGCATGCGGCCTGTGCGGGCCGGGCTCGCCTTCGGCCTCACCAACCCGAAGGCCTACCCCGTGTCGCTGGCCGTGTTCACCGCCCTGACGGTCCGCTACGCGGGAGCGATCGGCTGGGACACGGCGCCGGCCCTGATGGGCGCGGCCACGGTCGGGTTCCTGCTGGGCTACGTCGTGATCCTGTTCTGGGCCGGCCTGCCGACTGTCCGGAAGTTCTTCCTGAAGCACGGGCGCGCGGTGACGCGGGTGGTGGGGATCACCTTCATCCTGTTCGGGATGAAATCCATGGCAGACGCCGGCCGGAGCATCGCCAGCCGGGCGTGAGGGCCCCGTTCTAATGCATTCCGGGTTTACCCGGGCGGGCCCGGGGCGGGACGCCGATGATGCGCGACAGGGCCTCGGGCCGCGGCAGGCGCGAGTGGGCCGCCTTCATGATGGCGATGTTGGCCAGGATGTCGGGCGGGAAGGGGATCACCTTGCGGTCCGCCATGCCGACATGCACGTTCATCGTCTCCACCGTGGCGGAGAGCCACGCTTCGCGGGCGTGCCGCAGCTCGGCGTAGACATGGATGCGCTTGTCGTCGAAATCGATCAGCTGCACGGTGGCGCGGACGGGATCGCCGATCCTCAGCTCGCGCTTGTAATGGATGTGCGCTTCCGCCGTGAAGCAGGAGGCCTCGCGCTCCCTGCGGTAATCCGGCCCGAGGCCGATGACCTCGAAGGCCTCGTCGACCGCCCGGTCGCACAGCACGGTGTACCAGGCCATGTTGAGATGGCCGTTATAGTCGATCCAATGCGGTTCGATCCGCATCGGAGACGAGACGAACGGGGCGAAGAAGAATGCTGAAGTCTCGGCCTTCGTGCTCATGGGACGCCGCGTCGCTGGAACGTCAGTCCCGAACCGCTCAGGAGGATCGGCTCGCGCCCGGCACGGTGGTGCCCAGGGGAGCGCCCAATCCACCGAAGATGTTGGCCTCGGCCCGGAATTGACAGGTTTGGCGGGTAGCTTCGGGCATCGCCAAGCCGTTGGCAAGACTCAAGGATCAACCAAGGCGTCGCAGCGTGATATGCAGCCTGACGCCGAGGGCAGGGACGAACCAAGATGACGCCATCCTCCACAAGGCACCGGCCCGAACCGGCCGAGGTCGAGGCGGTCGCGCTGGCGCTGAAGCAGGCTTTCGGGAACCGCGTGGTGACCAGCGACGCCGTGCGCCGGCAGCACGCCAACACGCTCGCCTGGTCCGTTACCCAGCCGCCGGACATGGTGGTCTTCCCCGAGACGACCGAGGACGTCGCGGTGATCGTGAAGACCTGCGCCGCGCATCGCGTGCCGGTGATCCCGTTCGGGGCGGGCACGTCTTTCGAGGGGCATCTCAATGCGCCGTGGGGCGGCGTCTCGATCGACACCAGCCTGATGAACAGGCTGCTGGCGGTCCACGCCGAGGATCTCGATTGCGTGGTCGAGCCGGGGATCACCCGCAAGGCGCTGAACGAGCAGCTGCGTGACAGCGGGCTGTTCTTCCCCATCGATCCCGGGGCGGACGCGTCGATCGGCGGCATGGCCTCGACCCGCGCCTCGGGCACCAACGCCGTGCGCTACGGCACGATGAAAGACAACGTGCTGTCCCTGACGGCCGTGATGCCGGACGGCTCGGTGGTGAAGACGGCGCGGCGGGCGCGCAAGAGCTCGGCGGGCTACGACCTCACGCGGCTCCTCGTGGGGTCGGAGGGCACGCTGGGGGTGATCACCGAGATCACGCTGCGGTTGCAGGGGATCCCGGAGGCGATCGCCGGGGGCGTGTGCCCGTTCCCGTCGATCAAGGCGGCTTGCGACGCCGCCATCCTGACCATCCAGTCCGGCATCCCGATCGCCCGCATCGAGCTGGCGGACGAACTGCTGGTGAAGGCCATCAACCTGCACGCCAAGCTCGGCCTGCGCGAGACGCCCATGCTGTTCGTCGAGTTCCATGGCACGGAGGCCAGCGTCGCGGAGCAGGCCGAGCGCTTCGGGGAGATCGCCGGGGAGCTTGGCGGGGGCCCCTTCGAGTGGGCGACGAAGCCGGAGGAGCGAACCCGGCTGTGGCAGGCCCGGCATGACGCCTACTGGGCCGCGGTGGCCTTGCGGCCGGGGTCGGCGACGCTGGCGACGGATGTGTGCGTGCCGATCTCGCGGCTGGCGGAGTGTGTCGAGGAGACGCATCGCGACCTCGCCGAGACCGGGCTGATCGCGCCGATCATCGGGCATGTCGGGGACGGCAACTTCCACCTGACGCCCCTCGTGGACCTCGACGACGCGGACGAGGTCGCTCGCATGAAGGCGTTCCTGTCGCGGCTGGTGGAGCGGGCGCTGGCGATGGAGGGCACCTGCACGGGCGAGCACGGCGTAGGCCAGGAGAAGATCAAGTACCTCGAGATCGAGCATCCGGCCGCCACGCTGGACCTGATGCGCACGCTGAAACGCAGCATCGATCCGCTCAACATCATGAATCCGGGAAAAATCGTGGCGCTTTGATCACTCCCGGCGCTCTTGTCATGCGCGGGCGACGCGCATGTCACCCTCTGGCCATGAAGTCCGCTAAGGTGGAACCCGACTTCCGATCCAGCGGGTGCCGCCTCCTTGCGTGATATCCTGACTGGCCTCGCGATCCTGCTCATCGTCGTGCTGACGGTGGCGCTCGCGGGGCCCTATTTCATCGACTGGAGCCAGCGCCGCGCGCTGTTCGAAGAGCATATCGGTTCGCTCGTCGGTTCGCCGGTCTCGATCTCCGGGCCCATCGATGTCTCCCTCCTGCCGACGCCCCATCTGCGCCTCGGCGGGTTCAGCGCGAGTGCGCCCGGCGGACCGTCGCTGTTTGCCGAGGAACTCGACCTCGAGATCGCTATCATGCCCCTGCTGCGCGGCGATGTCCGTGTCACCGACGCGCGTCTGGTCGCGCCGCGCCTGGAGTTCAGCCTGCTCGAGAGCGGATCCGTGGAGGGCCTGGACCGCGTGCTCGGCCGCCTCGACGGCGTCTCCGGCGTCTCCATCGACCGCCTGAAGATCGAGGACGGCGTGGTCGCGGTGACCGACCGCGCCACCGGCGTGCTCTCCAGGCTGGTCGACATCGACGCCGAGGCGGACGCGCAGGCCCTGCTTGGCCCCTGGCGCGCCAGCGGGCGCGCGCTGCTCGGCGACACGCCCCTCGAACTCCGGCTCGCGACGGGAGCGCCCGAGGCGGCCGGCACGCGGCTGAAGGTCGTGGCCGAGACCATGGACGACCACCAGCGTGGCGAGTTCGACGGCCGCATATTCCCCTCGGCCGGTGGCGGCGAGCAGGTCAATGGCCGGCTCCTCGTCGGCGGGCGCATGCGCTGGCCGGACCGGGACGGCTTCACCAACCGCCCCTGGTCGTTCGTCTCGAACCTGCGGGTCGCCGGACGGGGCGGGACCCTCGACGCTGCGGAGCTGGAAGCCGGCGGGGATGAAGCTCCGGTGAAGTTCACCGGTGGCGGCGAGCTGTCACTCGGGAAGCAGCCCGGCCTGAAGCTCGTGCTGGAATCGCGGCAGATCGATCTCGACCGGCCTTTCAGCAATCCGCAGAACCCCGTCGCGCCCTCTTTCGGGCAGGTGGCGGGCGGCTGGCTGGCGGCCCTGGGGCAGACGGAGGGCGGGCTGCCGTTTCCCCTGCCGCTCAGCGTGACGCTGAAGGTCGGCAACGTGATCCTGGGCGGGGACACCGTCTCGGCGCTTGCCGGAGAAGTCTCCGCGTTGGACGACCACCGCTTCCGGCTGGGCAAGCTGACGGCCAATCTGCCGGGCCAGGCGTCCTTCGAGGCGGCCGGGGACTTGCGCGTGACAGGGGGCGGCCAGTTCGGCGGCAGGGCGCAGCTGCGCTCCAAGGACATCGCGCGCCTGATGGGCTGGGTCGAGGGTGAGCCCGGCGGGCGCTCGACCCGCGTCACGGATGCCCGGGACTTCTCGGCGCAGGCGGACGTCTCCCTCACGCCGAGCCTGCTGGCGGCGCGCAACATGCGCGTCACCGTGGATTTCTCCAGCGTCCAGGGCGCGATGCGCCTCACGGCCGCGGAAGCCGCCACCCGCGGACGGTTCGAGGCCCAGCTGACCTCGGACGGCCTGTCGATCGAACAGGTGCCGGACATCTCGACCCTGACCACGGCGGGGAGGGGGCTCGACGTCGCGCTGACTCTCGACGCGAAGAACGTGCGGGTGGGACAGGCCGCCGGCCCCAATGTCGGCGCAGGGCGCGTCAGCCTCCGGATGTCGGTGGACGGCGAGGGCGTGCAGATCGACACGCTCGACATCGCCGACGTCGGCGGCGCTTCGGTGAAGGCGAGCGGGCGCGTCGGCGACAAGGGAGGCCGGGTGGAGGCCGCGATCGACGCCCGCAAGGTGGAGCCGCTGGCCGAATTGCTGCGCAAGGTCGCCCCGGGCCCCTTGCCGGGGCTGCTGGTCGAACGCGCCTCCTCGCTGGGGCCGCTCAGGCTCAAGCTGACCGCTGAACGCGGGGCCGATCCGCGGTCCGAAACGAAGCTCGTCATGGAGGGCATGGCTGCGGCGTCGCGTCTCGACGGCGTGGCGCGCATCGGCGGCGACCAGGGCATGGACCGCGTGCTCGCCAGCCTGAAGGTCGAGGCCCCGGACGCCGCGCCGTTCCTTTCGCAGATCGGCTTCGATGCGCTGCCCCTTCCCGGATTCGGCCGCGGCCGGCTGCTTCTCGAGATGGATGGCCGCTTCGGGGCGGGCGCCACGCTGAAAGTCACGGGCGAGGCGGCGGGGACGACGTTTTCCGGCGAAGGCCGCCTGCCTATGACGCCGAACACGCCGGACATCGCCGGCTCGATCGCGGTCGACAGCGGGGATCTCGGGCCGGTGCTGCAAATCCTGTCGCTGCCGGCGCCGGACGCGCTGGGGCGCATTCCTTTCACGCTGAAGAGCCAGGCCGCGCTGATCGGCAATCGGCTGCAGCTCGGGCAATTGAACGGAGCGTTCTCCGGCCGGGCCTTCTCCGGGAAACTGGAGATCGACGGAGGAGCCGGAAAGCTCAATGGAACGCTGGCTTTCGACCGGCTGACGCTGGCGGGGCTGTCGTCGCTTCAATTGGGCGGCCTGCAGGCGCCGCTGCCCGGCAATCTTTGGCCGGCGGGCCGGTTCCAGCCGGTGATGGCGCCGCCGTGGGACAGCACCATCGCACTCACTGCCAAGTCGATCGACCTCGGGTGGGGTCCGGTCGCCAACAATCTCGCGGGCACGCTGCGCTGGAGCGCGGACGTCCTCGAATTCTCGAAAGCCGACGCCGAGTTCGGCGGCGGCCGCCTGGGCGGCGGCTTCAGCCTGCGCCGCCAAGGCAACCTCGCCGCGATGAGCGCGCGCCTGGCGCTCAAGGCCGTGCCGCTGAGCGTGCTCGCGCCCCAGAGCGGGCTTTCAGGCTTCGTGGAGGCGGAGATCGACTCCACCGCGTCCGGGGAGACGGCCACGGCGCTCGTGACATCGCTCTCGGGCGGGGGACAACTGCGCTTCCGCGACGTGGCGGTGCCGAAGCTGGACCCGGGGGCGCTCTCGGCCGTCACGACGCAGTTCGACGCCGAGCGCGATCCGCCCGATCTCAAGCGTGTGCGGGACACGATCTCGGCGGCCTTCGACAGGGGCCCGCTCAAACTCGGCCCGGTCGACACGCCCCTGACGATCGCGGCGGGGCAGGCGCGGATCGGCCCCCTGGCGACGCGGCTGTCGGGCCTGGACGTGCAGGGCTCCGTCGGCATCGACCTGAGGTCCGGCAGGGTCGAGGCCCGCGCGGCGCTCTCGGCCAACCCGCCGCCCGACGGCTGGAGCGGGCCGCTGCCGCAGGCGGGCATCACCTGGCGCAGCGGGCGCACCGGGATGGAGCGCGACATCGATATCGCCTCGCTGACCAACGTCCTGACGACCCGGGCCGTCGCGCGCGAGCTGGAGCGGATGGAGGCCCTGGAGGCCGACCTGCGCGAGCGCAGCTTCTTCGTCCGCCGCCTGAAGGTGGAACGCGACATCGCCGAGCGCGAGCGTCGCGAGGCCGAGGAAGCCCGGCTGGCCGAGGAGGCGCGCAAGGCGGAGGAAGCCCGCCAGGCCGAAGAGGCCCGCCGCGCCGAGGAAGCACGAAAGGCGGAAGAAGCGCGCAAGGCCGAGGAAGCACGACGGATCGAGGAGGCCCGCAAGGCCGAAGAGGCGAGAAAGGCGGACGAGGCGAGAAGGGCGGAGGAAGCCAGGAAGGCCGACGAGGCGCGGCAGGCCGAGGACGCGCGCAAGGCTGAAGAGGCGCGCAAGGCTGAGGAGGCCCGCAAGGCTGAAGAGGCCCGCAAGGCGGAGGCCGCCCGCAAGGCCGATGAAGCCCGCAGGGCCGAGGAAAATCGCAAGGTCGAGGAGGCCCGACGCGCGGAGGAAGCCAAGGCGCTCGACGACGCCGCGCGGATCCTGGGGGTCGCGCCGCCGAGGCCTGCCGTCCCCACGGGCTCACCCGCCGCGCTTCCGATCCCGCAGGCGATCCTGCCAGGTCCTGTCTCGCCGGGGCCGTCTCCTGGTCCGGTGACGCCCGGGCCCTTGCCGAACCCCCAGGCGCCGAGCATCCCGCGTCAGCCGCTCGCGCCCTGAGCCGCGCCGGGGCTGCGCGGCCTGTCACGATAGTGAGCGAGCACCGCGAGGCGGATCGCGGACGACAGGTTGGGGGAGAGCCTTTCGGCGTCGATCGCCGCGATGAGCGTATTGAGGCTCAGCCCGCGTTCGCGGGCGATCTCCTTCAATCCGGCCCAGAAGGGCTCTTCTATGGAAACGCTGGTGGCGTGGCCCGCCACAAGAACCGAACGCTTGACGACGCCGCTGCGCGAGCCGCTCAACGCTTCTCGTCCGGATCGTCCATCCTGTGGTGATCGAGCCGCCTGGCGGCCAGGGTCTCGTTGGCGTCGAGCAGGGTCCGCTCAGCCTTGGGGCGGCCGAACCGCACGCGGTTCTCGGCGGCCTGCGCATCCTTCTGCGTGCGCGCCTGGGCCTTCCTTGCCTTGCGGAGATTGACGATCTCGCCCGTCATGGACGTCCGCCGTCAGGGCTTCTTGCGGAAGGAATCGAGGCTGACCACTTCGGCCCCGGCATCCTTGCCGGCGTCCTTGTCCTTGCCGGAGCCAGGCTTCTCGACGTCGGCCTTGCCCTTGGACCTTGCGGGCTCGAGGGCAGGCTTGCCTTCCGGCTTGAGACCTTCCGGTTTCGGCTTGGCCAACGGCTTGGCCTCGAACGGCTTCCCGTCGCCCGAACCTTCCCCCGCCCCCCGATCCGTGAGCTTGCGCGCAGCGGCCAACTCCGCCGGCTTGCGGGCGGGCGTGGCCAGGGAAACCGGCGCGCCGGACAGCGTCGCGGGCACGCCCGCCTCGTCGTCGCCGTCTTCGCCGCCGCCTTCGTCATTGTCGGCGGGCTCGGTCGTCGAAAGCTCGAACTTCAGGCCGAACTGCACCGACGGATCGAAGAACCCGGTCAGCGAGTCGAAGGGAATGAGCAGGCGCTCCGGGATGCCCGAGAACGAAAGCCCGACCTCGAAGGCGTGCTCCGTCACGGCCAGATCCCAGAACTGGTGCTGCAGCACGATGGTCATCTCGTCCGGATACTTGTCCCGCAGCCTCTGCGAAATGCGGACCCCCGCGTCGTGGGTGCGGAAAGAGATGTAGAAGTGATGCTCGCCGGGCATGCCCTGCGTGGTCGCATCAATCAGCACCTTCCGTACGACGCCCTTGAGGGCGTCCTGGACGAGAAGATCGTAGCGGATGAGATCCTGCGGCATTCCGGTCTAATCACTTGCGCGCGTGGCGGAATAGAAGTGGAGGTTTCTGTTGCCAGGTACCTCCGAACCCCGCCTTACAGTGCTACCCGCAAGGGCTTGTTTTTCGGTACCAGCACCGCTTACGCGGCGACAGCAACCGGAGCATAGTTGTCATTGGCAACTATCAATAGGCCCGATAACGGCGGAACCATGCCGGGCAAAAGCCCACCCTTTACACCCTCGTCGATCCTATTTCGCCCCCGCCGGAGACCAACCGCCGCTGCGGCCGGATGGGCTCTGGTGGAGGCGCCGGGTACCGCCCCCGGGTCCGAAAGGCTTATTTCGATGCGCGTTTATCGCCATAGCCGCCTTGCGACGGCGATCGGAATATAGTGCGCCCGATGCCCCGGAGGAAGCCCCCGCAACACGGAACTCGTGCAACAGCGGCTCATTTCACTTCCATTGTGCATGAAAAGACGCGGCCTCTGCCGTGCGGGCGCGAACTGGCGTAGATTGCGGGGGCAAAGGGAATCGCCATGCAAGCCTATCTCGACCTGCTGCGCCGCGTGCGCGACGAAGGCGTGTTCAAGGCCGACCGTACCGGGACGGGCACCCGCTCCCTCTTCGGCCACCAGATGCGCTTCGATCTCGCGCAGGGCTTTCCGCTGGTCACCACGAAGAAGCTGCACCTGAAATCCATTGTGCACGAGCTTCTCTGGTTTTTGGCCGGGGACACCAACATCTCCTACCTCAAGGCCAACGGCGTCAGCATCTGGGACGAGTGGGCCGACGAGCGGGGCGAGCTCGGCCCGGTCTATGGCCGGCAGTGGCGTTCCTGGGCGAAGCCGGATGGCGGCGCGGTCGACCAGATCCAGTGGGTGCTCAACGAAATCCGCCGCAACCCGGACAGCCGCCGACTGGTCGTCAGCGCCTGGAATCCCGCCGATCTCGACAAGATGGCGCTGGCCCCGTGCCACTGCCTGTTCCAGTTCTACGTCGTCGAGGGACGGCTCTCCTGCCAGCTCTACCAGCGCTCCGCCGACGTGTTCCTGGGCGTGCCGTTCAACATTGCGAGCTACGCGCTGCTGACGGCGATGGTGGCGCACGTGACGGGGCTGGAGCCCGGCGACTTCGTGCACTCATTCGGCGATGTGCACCTCTATGTGAACCACCTGGAGCAGGCCGACCTGCAGCTCAGCCGCGCCCCGCGCCCGCTTCCTACGTTGAAGCTCAACCCGGAGGTGAAGTCCCTCTTCGACTTCAACTTCGATGACGTTGTGATCGAAGGTTACGATCCTCATCCTGCCATCCGGGCTCCGGTGGCGGTTTGAGGATGGATGATCACAAAAGAAGAGTTGATTGCGCTGACCAATTTGCGGGTCATGGAGGCAAGGACGCTTGCCTGCGCAGGCCTCAATGTGGGGGCCTGCTACCTTCTCGGCTATGCAGCGGAGTGCGCGATAAAGGCGGTGCTGGCCAGCCAGTTCCGAGCCGATGCAATTCCTGACAAGAACTTTGTCGAAAAGATCTACAGCCACAAACTTGCAGCACTGTTGATCCACGCGAAGTTGAAGGACGAACTGGACAAGCGCTGCCTGCGGGATCCGGCATTTGCGGCAAACTGGAACACTGTCCAGCTATGGACCGAGCAACTCCGCTATCGAACGATCTTGGATACGGTCTATAGTGATTTCGAGATGGCGGTGCTCGACGAGGGTACAGGGATTCTCCCATGGATACGGACACATTGGTAGCGCCTACTGCCCTGGTTGAAGGTGGCGTGTCGGGCCTCGACCGCGTGGCGCTCCTTTTGCGAGCGGAAGGCGTGCGGGTCGAGGGCGTCTACATCATTGGCATTCCCCACGAAGAAGGCGGTCGAGGCTGGTACCTACGCATTGTTTCCGACGATGAACAACGCCAAGTGCTGCTGAAGGCGATAGCGCTGAGGCAGCAAAAACTGCTTCCGAAGCTTGCAGAATCCATCGCTCTGTCGCCGTTGCCGACGAACCATCCGGAAGCGTCTCGCATCATCGCCCGCGCCAGAAAAGTGGGAGAGACCGAGCTCGTGATCGACGGCCAGATGCTGGACGGCCTTTACGTCGACTACGCCTTGATAGGCTCATCGCTCCCCGTCGCGGCGTGAGTCGCTAGCCAGATGGTCACCTCCATCCGCCCGGCCCGTCCCGACGACGCGACGCTCGTTTTCGACCTCGTTCGTGAACTCGCTGAATACGAGCGGCTCTCCGAGGATGTGGACGCCACGCCGGACATGCTCGCCGAGGCGCTCTTCGGCCCATCCCCCCGCGTGTTCTGCGACATCGCGGAATGGCGCGGCGAGCCGATGGGCTTCGCGCTCTGGTTCTACAACTTCTCCACGTTCCGGGGACGGCACGGAATCTACCTCGAGGACCTCTATGTCCGTCCGGCCGCCCGGGGACACGGCCTGGGCAAGGCGCTGCTCGCCAATCTCGCCAAGCGCTGCGTCGCCGAGAACCTCGCGCGGCTGGAGTGGTCCGTGCTCGACTGGAACGAGCCGTCCATCGCCTTCTACAAGCAGCAGGGCGCGGAGCTTCTCGACGGCTGGACCACGTGCCGCGTCACCAACGCGGCCTTGTGGCGCTTGGCCGACCAGGCGCGGTAGCCGACCATTGGGCATTGCCATGATCGATCCGCGTGGAGCCCGGAATGCCCGACCTTCTCTCGTTGATTTCCGAAATTTCCGCGTCCTCGAAGAGCTATGCTGACGCTAACGGCATCGACAGGACGGACGACTGGTTCCTGCTCAAGACTGGTGAGGAATTTGGCGAGATGATGCAGGCCTATCTGCGCCTGACAGACCGGGCCCGCCGCTTGGATGCGACGCACGTGGCGCGGCATGCCGCCTTTTCGGACGAGGTTGCCGATCTCCTGGGCATGGCGCTGCTGCTCGTGGATCGGTTCGACATCGACATCGTGCCCGCGCTGGAGAAGAAGTGGCGGATGGAGCTTCGGAAAACAGCATGACTTTGCCTATCGTCATCGTCGTCGCCGCCGCCGACAATGGCGTGATCGGGCGGGACAACGGGCTCGTCTGGCGCCTGAAGACGGATCTCAGGCGCTTTCGCGCGCTCACGCTCGGGCGTCCGCTCATCATGGGCCGCAAGACCTTCGATTCCATCGGCAAGCCCCTGCCGGGACGCGAGACCATCGTGATGACGCGGGACGCTGGGTTTTCCGCCGAGGGGGTGCATGTCGCGCATGGCCTTGAGGCGGCGCTCGCCCTCGGGCAGGAGATCGGCGCGCGGCTTGGCTCCGACAGCGTCGTGATCGGCGGAGGCGAGAACGTGTACCGGCAGGCCCTGCCATTCACGAACCGCATCCACCTGACGCGCGTCCATGTCGCGCCCGACGGGGACGCCGTGTTTCCCGCGGTCGACGCCGCCCGCTTCCGCGAGGCGGGCCGCAGCGATCATCCCGCCGGGCCGGACGACGAGCATCCCTTCAGCTTCATCGATTACGAGGCGCTCTCAGCCGCATGAAGCCTCACATTCAAGCCGAATCGTAACCATTCGGGCGGGCGGTCCGTTGACGAAACGGCGACGGAACCCCACTTCCGTGGCATAACCCCTTCTGCGCGCCCGCCCGGGCTGCGCGGCCAGCCCGATCCGGACGACAGGACAAAAGGAAGAAGAATGCCCTGGACCAATCAGAGCGGCGGCGGCGGCGGGCCCTGGGGCCCCAAGCGCCCCGGACCTTGGGGCTCCGGCCCGCAAGGCGGCGGAAACGGCGGAGGTGGGGCTCCCCCGGATCTTGAGGAATTGCTGCGCCGGAGCCAGGACAGGCTGCGCCAGGTGATGCCGGGCGGCGCCATGGGCGGCCGCGGCCTCGCCGCGATCGCCGCAGGCGCCGTGCTGCTGTGGCTCGCCACGGGCTTCTACACCGTGCGCCCCGACGAGGTCGGCCTGAACATGGTGTTCGGCCGCTACACCGGCACCACCCAGCCGGGCCTGAACTACAACTGGCCCTATCCGGTGGGCTCGGTCGTCCGGCCGCGCGTGACCACGGTGAACACCACCGAGGTCGGCTACCGCGGCACGGACGGCGCCCGCCGCTCTTCCTCGCGCGACGTGGTGGAAGAAAGCCTGATGCTGACGGGCGACGAGAACATCGTCGACATCGATTTCGCCGTGCAGTGGCAGATCAACCCTGCGAAGGCCCCGGACTACGTCTTCAACATCCAGTCTCCCGACGCCTCGGTGAAGGCGGTGGCCGAGAGCGCCATGCGCGAGGTCGTGGGCCGGCGCAACATCCAGCAGATCCTCACCACGGACCGCGGCGCTGTCGAGGCCGAGGTGCGCCAGCTGATGCAGGACACGCTGAACCAGTACGGCGCCGGCGTGGAGATCCGACAGGTGCAGCTGCAGAAGGTCGATCCGCCGCAGCAGGTCATCGACGCCTTCCGCGACGTGCAGGCGGCGCGGCAGGACCAGGACCGCGCGCGCAACGAAGCCGAGACGTACGCCTCCAAGGTGGTGCCCGAGGCGCGAGGCGAGGCCGCAAGGATCGTCCAGGAGGCCGAGGCCTATCGCGAACGCATCATCGCCGAGGCCAACGGCCAGGCGAGCCGGTTCAACCAGGTCTACGTGGAGTACCGCAAGGCTCCCGACGTCACGCGCGAGCGCATGTACCTCGAGACCATGGAACGCGTCTTCAACGGGACGGACAAGGTGGTCATCGACCAGAAGAACGGCTCTTCGCAGGGCGTGGTGCCCTATTTGCCCCTCGGCGAGATGCAACGTCGCCCGGCCCAGGGAGCCACCAAGTGAGCAGCACCCTTCGCATGGGCGGGATCCTCCTCCTCGCCATCGTCGCCGTGGTGCTCTACAGCGCCACCTTCATCGTGCAGCAGACGTCGCAGGCGCTGGTGTTCCAGTTCGGCAAGGTCGCGCGCCCGCCGATCACCAGCCCGGGCCTCTATTTCAAGTGGCCGCTGATCGAGACCGTCGTCGACGTCGACAAGCGGATCCTCGATCTCGAACTGCCTTCGCAGGAGGTCATCGCCTCCGACCAGAAGCGGCTCGTCGTCGACGCCTTCACTCGCTACCGGGTGACCGACCCGCTGCGCTTCTACCAGAGCGTGAACAGCGTGACGGGCGCCAACCTGCGGCTCACCTCCATCGTCAACTCGACGGTGCGCACGGTGCTCGCCGACGCGAGCTTCAGCACGGTCGTCCGCACGGACCGCGCCGGGCTGATGCACAAGATCCGGGAGGACGTGAACCGCCAGGCGGCGGGGCTCGGCATCGAGGTGGTGGATGTGAGGCTGCGCCGCGCCGACTTGCCGGAGCAGAACAGCCAGGCGGTGTTCCAGCGCATGCAGACGGAACGCCAGCGCGAAGCCGCGGACATCCGCGCCAACGGGTCGCAGCTCTCGCAGACCATCAAGGCCAAGGCCGACAGGGACGTGACGGTGCTGCGCGCCGACGCCACCCGGCGCGCCGACGAGCTGCGAGGCAACGGCGAGGCCGAGAAGAACAGGGTGCTGGCGGACTCCTTCAACCGCGATCCCGGCTTCTTCTCCTTCTGGCGGTCCATGCAGGCCTACGAGACGGGGCTGAAGAACGCGGACACCCGGCTGGTGCTTTCGCCGGACAGCGAGTTCTTCCGCTACTTCTCCGATCCTTCGGCCGCGCGGGCCAAGGATCAGCAGCGACTGGCCACGCCTCAGCCCTGACGAGACAGCCCCATGGTCGATTTCCTGGCCGGTGTGGGGCTCGTCTTCGCGATAGAAGGGCTGATGTTCGCCGCGTTCCCCGGGTTCGTACGCAACCGCATGAAGGATGCGCTGAACCTGGAGGAACCCCGGATGAGGGCGGTCGGGCTCGTCTCGGCCGCCGTCGGCGTCGCCATCGTGTGGCTGGTGCGGTGGCACTTCGATTGAGAGGGTGCGGCGGGCTCGCCTTGTCGCGTTTCCGCCCCATTTTCCATGCGAGTGTGAATGAAATGACGCGCGCGCTGGTCGCGCGTTTCTTCCTCAGCCGCTAATCTGCGACGGGGGCATCAGGCTCACAGGAAGCCCGGCGCCGGCCGCGGTCGCCCTTCATCGAGAGAGACAGTCCATGACCGAGCTCAGCATCCCCTTTCTCCGGCGCACCGCGCTCGCGGCCCTGTCGGCCGGTTTCCTCGCGGGTGCGACGGTGCTCACGCCACTTCCCGCCTTTGCGCGAGGCACGCCGGAGAGCTTCGCCGACCTCGCCGAGAAGGTGACGGACGCGGTGGTCAACATCTCCGCGTCGACCACGGTCGCCGAGCAGCGCAACCTGCAAATTCCGCAGCTTCCGCCGGGCTCGCCCTTCCAGGAGTTCTTCGACGACTTCTTCAAGGGCCCGAATGGCGGCGGGGGCGGGGGCGACAACAATGGCGGGAATGGCGCGAACCCGCGCCAGCAGCGCAAGTCCAGCTCGCTCGGCTCGGGTTTCGTGATCGACGAATCCGGCATCGTGGTCACCAACAACCACGTCATCGGCGACGCCAACGACATCACCGTCATCTTCACCGACGGCCGCAAGCTGAAGGCGGAGATCGTCGGCAAGGATCCGAAGGTCGACCTCGCCGTGCTGCGCGTGAAATCCGACAAGCCGCTCAAGGCGGTGAAATTCGGCGACAGCGAGAAGGCGCGCATCGGCGACTGGGTGATGGCGATCGGCAATCCGTTCGGCCTCGGCGGCACCGTGACGGCGGGCATCGTCTCCGCCCGCAACCGCGACATCTCCGACCAGTCATACGGCCAGTACATCCAGACGGACGCCTCCATCAACAAAGGCAACTCCGGCGGCCCGCTGTTCAACATGGACGGCGAGGTGATCGGCATCAACACGGCCATCCTGTCGCCCTCCGGGGGCTCGATCGGCATCGGTTTCTCCGTGCCGGCCTCGCTGGCCAAGCCCGTGATCGACCAGCTGATCCAGTTCGGCGAGACGCGCCGGGGCTGGCTGGGCGTGCGCATCCAGAACGTCGACGACGCCATCGCCGAAAGCCTCGGCCTCGGCACGCCACGCGGCGCGCTGGTGGCGGGCGTCGACGACAAGGGCCCGGCCAAGCCGGCCGGGATCGAGGCGGGCGACGTGATCCTGAAGTTCGACGGTTCCGAGGTGAAGGAGAGCAAGGATCTCCCGCGCATCGTCGGTCAGACGCCGGTGGGCAAGGCCGTCGACGTGCTCGTGATGCGCAAGGGCAAGGAGCTCACCAAGACGGTGACGCTCGGCCGCCTCGAGGATGGCGAGAAGCTCGCCAAGGCCTCCACCGGTAATGCCGAGCCCGAGAAGCCGGCCGTCAAGAAGGCGCTCGGTATGGAGCTCTCCGGCATCAATGACGAACTGCGCAAGCGCTTCAGCATCAAGGACCAGGTGCGCGGCGTGGTGGTGACCAAGGTCGACCCGAACTCCGCGGGCTCCGACAAGCGCATCCAGGCCGGCGACGTCATCGTCGAGGTGCAGCAGGAGGCGGTATCCACGCCCGATCAGGTCACCAAGCGGCTCGACGCGGTGAAGAAGGAGGGCAAGAAATCCGCCCTGCTCCTCGTCGCCAACGCCCAGGGCGACGTCCGCTTTGTCGCGGTGGGGCTGGAGTAATCGGTAGGCGGATCGGCGGAGTTTTCCCTCCGCCGTCATCCCGGGCGCGGTGCAGCGCGCAGCGTTGCTCCGCAGACCCGGGATCCATGGGTACGCAGGGGCGTGTGGTCCTGGATCCCGGCTCTTCGCTCCGCCACGGCCGGGATGACGGGCGAGTGATTCTGCGCCAGTTGCGCCCGGGTTATGGTTCCGTCCGGAATTCCGCGCGCCGGTAGCCCTGGGCGTAGAGCAGCGCGGTGAGGTCGGCGTGGTCCACCCTGGCGTGGGCCGCGGCGGCGACGGCGGGCTTGGCGCGGAAGGCGACGCCGAGGCCTGCTTCCTGCAGCATGGCGAGGTCGTTTGCGCCATCGCCGACAGCCAGCGTCTGCGAGGGGGCGAGCCCGAAGCGGGCGCGCAGCTCCACCAACGCCGCGAGCTTCGCCTCCCTGCCGACGATGGGCTCCGCCACACGGCCCACCAGGCGGCCGTTCTCGACCAGCAGCGTGTTGGAGCGGTGCTCATCGAAGCCGATGCGCGCGGCCACCGGCCCGGTGAACAGCGTGAAGCCGCCCGAGACCAGCGCGGCGTAGCCGGCATGGGCCTTCATGGTGCGCACCAGGGCCGCGCCTCCCGGCGTCAGCGTGATCCGCTCGGCGAGAATGCGCTCGACGACATCAGCCCCTAGTCCGGCCAGCAGGGCGACGCGCTCCCGCAGCGCGGGCTCGAAGGCGAGTTCGCCGCGCATGGCGCGCTCGGTGATGCCGGAGACCTTCTCCTTCAGCCCGACGAAATCGGCAAGCTCGTCGATGCACTCCTGGCCGATCATGGTGGAGTCCATGTCCGCCAGGAACAGTCGCTTTCGCCTCGTCGCGGCGGGCTGGACGATGACGTCGACCGGCGCACCCGCGGCTGACAGGGCGGATTCCAGGGCTCCGCGCGCCTCGGGGACGGTGACACCGGCCCGGATGGCAAGGTCCGCCGCGACGCCGGGGTCGAGCACGTCGAACCGTCCCTCGTGGTGGATCACTGACGAGGGGCCTTGCGCCAGCCGCGCGACAAGGGCATCCGTGACCTCCGGGCGCGCGGGATCGGCCACCAGGGTGGCGACGAGCTCGGAAACGGGGCCTTGGGTCGCTGGAGTCATCGGGTCGGCCATGGCGCGTGAGACAGAGGACGGCGGGCAGGGTGACAGGACGGCGCAGCATGGCTGAGCGGCCCCGGGCGATCCTCATCGCAGGACCGACGGCGAGCGGCAAGACCGCTCTCGCCATCGCGCTCGCGCGCCGGTTCGGCGGCGCGGTGGTGAACGCCGATTCGATGCAGGTCTACCGCGACCTGCGCATCATCACGGCCCGGCCGACGGCCGAGGAGGAAGCGACCGCGCCGCATCGTCTGTTCGGCCATGTCGACGCCGCTGAGAACCACTCGGTCGGGCGCTGGATGGACGAGATGCAGACGACGCTGGCCGATCTTGAAGGAGAGGGCCTTCTTCCCATCGTGACGGGCGGAACGGGGCTCTATTTCAAGGCGCTCACCGAGGGGCTTTCGGCCATCCCCGCCGTGCCGGACGATGTGCGCGCCGCAGTGCGCGCCGCCACGGAGGACGTGCCGGCCGAACAACTCCACGCCGAACTGGCGCATCGCGATCCCGTGACCGCCGCGGGGCTGCGGCCCACCGACCGGCAGCGGATCGTGCGGGCGCTGGAGGTGTTCGAGGCCACGGGCCGGCCGCTCGCCAGCTTCCAGGGCGGGCGGGAAGGCGCGCTGCTGGAGCCCGAGCGCTGCATCCGCGTGTTCCTCGCGCCGGAGCGGGAGGAGCTCTACGCCCGCATCGACGGGCGCTTCGACGCCATGGTCAGTCTCGGCGCGCTGGAGGAGGTGAGGGCCCTCGGCCGGCGCGGGCTCAGCCCCGCGCTCCCCGCCATGCGCGCGCACGGGGTGCCGTGGCTGCTCAAGGCGCTGCACGACGAGATGACGCTTGGCGAGGCGATCGAGCGGGCGAAGGCCGACACGCGCCACTACGCCAAGCGGCAGTTCACGTGGTTCCGGCACCAGGCGAATGGCTGGACCTGGGCCGCGCCGGGGGAGGGCGAGGCGGCGGTGATGGCGGCGTGGGAAGGGTGATGCGTGCGCAACCGGCTCCGGCTGAGGCGCAGAGCAGTCGAGCGCAGGGGCGTGGATGGGCGCGAACCTTCTCCCCTTGAGGGAGAAGGTGGCCGGCCAAAGGCCGGTCGGATGAGGGGCGTTGCTGGGAGAGCGCTCTTTCCTCAAAGTACGAGCACGGCCCCGACGCCCCCTCATCCGCTCCTTCGGGGCACCTTCTCCCTCGAGGGGAGAAGGGAGAGCCCGGCGCAGAGCCTCACGCCCGGCCACTGGGTCGCCGCGTCGCTTTGCTCCTCGCGATGACGGGAAGGGCTAGTGCTTCAACCCCATGAACAGCTGGTAGAACGTCACGATGACCTCCACCACGATCAGCAGGACGATGGTGGCTTCGAGCCGCACGCTGCGTTGGGCGTCGATGAGGTCGGTGAGGGCGCGGGCGGTTTCCTGGATGACGCCGATCTTGCGGGCGAGGGTGCGGGCGCGCTCGGTGAGTTCGTATTCGTCCTCCAGGCGGGCGTAGAGGCGCTCGAGGTCCGAGCGGTCCCACAGCACGTCGGGCTTGTCCTCCACGGCCACGCGGCCGGACATGCGGTGGTCGACCAGCAGCGCCTCGCCGATGACCTTGATGATGTTCTTGCGGTGCGGCGGCAGGCGGCCGAAGCGGGCGAGGTCGCGCGCCAGGGGATCGATGACGTCGAAGACGGCGCTGACCTGCCGCTCGTTGTGGGCCATCGCCACGCTCTTGGCCAAGGCGTCCGCCACCACGAGGAAGCGCTCCGGGGAGAGGTCCCGCACCTGGATGGGACCGCCCGGCGGCACCTGGTCCTCCTTGTCGGGCGTGACCTCCATCAGCGCGACCTCGTCGTCGAGCCGCTGCACCGCGCCCGCCACGCGGGGCGCGAGCTTGCGCAGGACGTCGTCCTCCTCGATGGGAGAGAGGCCGGCCAGCACGGCGACGCCGTAGCGGAACAGCGCGGCGAAGCCGGTCTCGCCGATGCGGAAGGCGAAAGGCGCGGAGGCGATCATGTCCGACCGCTCGAGCCCGTTGGTGTCGATGCGGTCGCCGAGCAGGATGGCGCGAATGCGCAGGCGCTGGATGGGGAGGGGGGAGGGCGTGGCTGCAGGGGTCGAGAGAGGGCTGGACATGTCTTCAGTTTAGCCCCGAAGCTTGTCATTCAGAAACCCGGCTGGCCTGGGTTCACGAACTCCCTGTCATCGCGAGCGAAGCGTGGCGATCCAGATGCCGGGCATTGGGTGCTGCGGAGCACGATGCCAAGCCACTGGGACGCCGCGTCGCTGCGCTCCTCGCGATGACGCGGTGGTAAACCTTCTTGACGCCGTCCAACCTCTCCACTACGGTCCCGCACCATTCGACATGTAGGAGCGCTCTCTTGCGCAACATCCTTATCGTACGCTGCGCGCCAGACGAGGGACGGCCCTAGGCCGACATCCCACCGCTGGCGCACGACCGAAGGCCCCTCCGAGGGCCTTTTTTGTTGCCTGAAACCACGCCGATCCACACCACCATCCTTCGAGACGAGACAGGGAGCCCACCGATGACCCGCACCATGACCGGCGCCGAAATGGTCGTCCAGGCGATGCAGGACCAGGGCGTCGAGCACCTCTTCGGCTATCCCGGCGGGGCCGTGCTCCCGATTTACGACGCGCTGTTCCACCAGGAGAAGGTGAAGCACGTGCTGGTGCGCCACGAGCAGGGCGCGGTGCACGCGGCCGAGGGCTATGCCCGCTCCTCCGGCAAGGTCGGCGTGGTGCTCGTCACCTCCGGGCCCGGCGCGACGAACGCCGTCACCGGCCTCACCGACGCGATGATGGACTCCATCCCGCTGGTCTGCATCACCGGGCAGGTGCCCACGCACCTCATCGGCTCCGATGCGTTCCAGGAGTGCGACACCGTCGGCATCACCCGGCATTGCACCAAGCACAACTACCTCGTCCGCTCGATCGAGGACCTGCCGCGCATCCTGCACGAGGCGTTCTATGTGGCCTCGAACGGGCGGCCGGGCCCGGTGGTGGTCGACATCCCGAAGGACGTGCAGTTCGCCAAGGGCACCTATGCCCGGCCGACGAGCAACCAGCACAAGACCTACCGCCCGCAAATCAAGGGCGACCTCGGCCGCATCAAGGCCGCGATCGAGCTGATGGCGTCGGCCAAGAAGCCGGTGTTCTACACCGGCGGCGGCGTGATCAACGCCGGGCCGCAAGCGTCCGAGCTGCTGCGCGAGCTGGCGCAGCTGACGGGCTTCCCCGTCACCTCGACGCTGATGGGCCTCGGCGCCTACCCGGCCTCCGGCCCGCAGTGGCTGGGCATGCTGGGCATGCACGGCACTTACGAGGCCAACCTCGCCATGCACGACTGCGACGTGATGGTCTGCGTCGGCGCGCGCTTCGACGACCGCATCACGGGGCGGCTCAACGCCTTCTCGCCGAAGTCGAAGAAGATCCACATCGACATCGATCCCTCGTCGATCAACAAGAACGTCAAGGTCGACATCCCGATCGTGGGCGACTGCGCCCATGTGCTGGAGGACATGGTGCGGCTGTGGCGCTCGACCTCGCCCGTCGTGGACAAGCCGGCGCTCGCCGCCTGGTGGGACGAGATCAACCACTGGCGGGCGCGCAACTCGCTGGCCTACCGTCCCTCCGACAGCATCATCAAGCCGCAATACGCCGTGCAGCGGCTCTATGAGCTGACCAAGGACCGCGACGTCTACGTGACGACGGAAGTCGGCCAGCACCAGATGTGGGCGGCGCAGTACTTCCACTTCCAGGAGCCGAACCGCTGGATGACCTCCGGCGGGCTGGGCACCATGGGCTATGGCCTGCCGGCCGCCATCGGGACGCAGATGGCGCATCCCGGCGCGCTGGTCATCGACATCGCGGGCGAGGCCTCGATCCTGATGAACATGCAGGAGATGTCCACCGCGCTGCAGTACCGCCTGCCGGTGAAGATCTTCATCCTGAACAACGAGTACATGGGCATGGTGCGCCAGTGGCAGGAGCTGCTCCACGGCGGGCGTTACTCGGAGAGCTACTCGCACTCCCTGCCGGACTTCGTGAAGCTGGCCGAGGCCTATGGCGGCGTCGGCATCCGCTGCTCGAACCCGGCGGATCTCGACGGCGCGATCATGGAGATGATCGACACGCCGCGCCCGGTGATCTTCGACTGCCTCGTCTCCAAGGACGAGAACTGCTTCCCGATGATCCCCTCGGGCAAGGCGCACAACGAGATGATCCTCGGCGACGCCGTGTCGGACATCGGCTCGGTCATCGACGCCAAGGGCCGCGAGCTGGTGTGAGTTCGTCGCCTTCGGTGCGACGGCCCCGCCCTTCACCCTCCCCTGGAGGGGGAGGGTCGGCCCGCAGGGCGGGGGTGGGGTGATGCTGGGGAAGGGCGTACGGACATGAGCGCTACGCTGCGGACAGTGGGGTTGATCGGGGGGCTCTCCTGGGAGTCCACGGCCACCTATTACGCCGAGATCAACCGCGGCGTACGCGATGCGCTGGGCGGGCTGCACTCGGCCAGGCTTTTGCTGCACTCGTTCGACTTCGCCGAGATCCAGGCGCTGCAGAACGAGGCGGGCTGGCCCGAGGCCGGGCGGCGTCTCGCCGGGGCGGGGCGCGCGCTGGAGTCGGCGGGCGCGGAGTGCCTGCTGATCTGTGCCAACCTGATGCACCGGGTCGCCCCGGCGGTGGAGGCCGCGTGCGACGTGCCGGTGCTGCACATCGCCGATGCGCTCGGCCGTGCGCTAACGGAGGGCGGCTCGAAGCGGCCGCTGCTGCTGGCGACAAAGCCCGTGATGGAAGAGAGCTTCTACCGCGACCGGCTCCGGCAGGGATTCGGCATCGACGCGCTGACGCCCGGCCCGGCGGACCGCGACGAGGTGAACCGCATCGTGTTCGAGGAGCTCGTGCGCGGGATCATCTCGCCCGCCTCGAAGGCCGCCTATCTCGACGTGATCCGCAAGGGCCGGGCCGAAGGGGCGGACAGCGTGGTGTTCGCCTGCACCGAGATCGGGCTGTTGCTCTCGCCGGCCGACATCGACTGCCCTGTTCATGATACAGCCAAGCTCCACTCGCGCGCTGCGGTCGCGTTTGCGCTGTCCCGAGATGCAACGGCCACCGCCAAGGTTTCCACCCAACCCCGGTCGCTTCGCGACCGACCCTCCCCCTCGAGGGGAGGGTGAAGGACACACCCATGAAGCTCGCTATCGGCAACAAGGCCTATTCGTCCTGGTCTCTCCGGCCCTGGATCCTGCTCCGGGTGCTCGGCATCCCGTTCGAGGAGGACCTCATTCCGCTGGATACGCCGGAGTTCCGGCCCCGCGTCGCGGCCTACAAGGCGGGGAGCACAGTGCCGATCCTCGTCGATGGCGACGTGACGGTATGGGAGTCTCTCGCCATCATGGACTACATTGGCGAGCGGTTTCCGGAGCTGCCGGTGTGGCCGCAGGAGCGCCGGGCGCGGGCTTTCGCGCGCACCGTCGCGGCCGAGATGCATGCGGGATTTCGCGGCCTGCGAGCCGCCTGCCCGATGAACCTGCGCAAGCGCTATGCGCCGATGGACCGGGGCGAACTGGTGGCCAAGGACGTCTCGCGCGCCAAGCACCTCTGGCGCACGGCCCGCAGCGAATTCGGCGAGCCGGCCGGCGGTCCCTTCCTGTTCGGCGCCTTCTGCGCGGCGGACGCCATGTTCGCGCCCATGGTGACGCGGTTCCAGACCTACTCCATTCCCGTGGAACCGGAGATCCGCGCCTACATGGACGCCGTGCTCGATCTGCCCCCTTTCAAGGAGTGGCAGGAGGCCGGCATGCGCGAGAGCTGGGTCGTGGCGCATGACGAGGTGGACGAGCCGCCGATCGGCCCCTTCCGGCCCTGAGACTTCCCCGCCTGCATCCCCTCGACCTGCCAACCGAGACTTCCCATGAACGCCCCCTTCCCGAAAAAGAGCTTCGACATGAAGTCCCACTATTCCGATGCGCCCAAGGCGCAGCCTGTCGCCCGCCACACGCTGTCCGTGCTGGTCGACAACGAACCCGGCGTTCTCGCCCGCATTGCGGGACTGTTCTCCGGGCGCGGCTACAACATCGAGAGCCTCACGGTCTCGGAGACGCAGCACGAGGCGCATGTCTCGCGCATCACCATCGTGACCGCCGGCACCGCCGACGTGATCGAGCAGATCAAGCACCAGCTCGACCGGCTGATCCCGGTGCACAGCGTCACCGACCTCACCGTGCAGGGCGAGGCGCTGGAGCGTGAGCTGGCGCTGGTCAAGGTGGTGGGCAAGGGCGACGCTCGCGTCGAGGCGCTGCGCCTCGCCGCCGCCTTCGGCGCGCGCACGCTGGACGCTACGCTGACGTCCTTCGTGTTCGAGTTCACCGGGACGACGGAAGAGGTGGAGCGCTTCCTGCGCATCATGACCGACGTGGGGCTGACCGAGGTGACGCGCACCGGCATCGCCGCCATGGCGCGCGGCGCTGAACCCGCCGCCTGACGCTCGACGCTGGACCTTTGGCAGGGATGTTTCTACATTGTAGATACATTCTGCTGAGCCACTGAGGACGCCATGAAGGTCCAGATCGCGAAATGGGGCAACAGCGCCGCTGTCCGGCTGCCGAAGGCAGTGCTGGAGCAACTCGGTGTGGATGCCGGGGCTGAACTCGACCTTGTGTTGGAGGGACGTAGTTTGAGGCTGTCCCCACCGTCGCGCCAACCCTCCATGGACGAGGTCGTCGCGGAGATGAAAAGGCTCGGCGGCGCCGGATACGACCATGGCCAGTACGAATGGCCTGAGGAGCCCCTCACGGAGTGGCCGCTGGACGAGCCGGCCCGATGATCGGCACACTCGCCGGGGTGCGAAGCGCGGATATCGTGCTGGTCAGGTTCGATCCCGCCTTCGGGCACGAGCAGGCCGGCACGCGGCCCGGGCTGGTCGTCTCGGACGACGCGTACAATGCGCATTCATCCTTCGTGGTGCTGTGTCCGATCACGCGCAACGCCAAGCCCTGGCCGTTCAAGGTGCCCTTGCCGGACCGGCGCTCGACCGAAGGCTTCATTCTCGTGGATCAACTCAAGTCGGTTGACCGTAGGCGGATCGTTCGGCGGCTTGGCACGATCCCCACCGACACCATGAGCGAGGTGCGCGCGCTCATCGACCTGGTGCTGGCGAAAGCAACTCCTGATCCGGCCTGACGGCCTTTCCCCAACCGCGGACACTCCCCCATGCTCACGCTCTATCATTCTCCCGGCGCCTGCTCCGGCGCCGTGCATCTTGCGCTCGAGGAGGCAGGGTTGCCTTTCGAGATTGCGCGCGTGAACCTCCCCGCCGGCGAGCAGCGGGCCGAGAGCTATCTCAAGCTCAACCCCAAGGGCCGCGTGCCCGTGCTGGTGGACGGCGACTACGTCATCACCGAAGCAGCCGCCATCCTGCGCTACGTCACGCGGCTCGCGCCGGAGAAGAACCTCTGGCCCACGGACCCGCGCGAAGACGGCCGCTGCGCGGAATGGCTGGCCTGGATCGCATCGGGCGTGCATGTCGCCTACGGCCATGTGCGCCGGCCCGAGCGCTACGCGACCACCGAGGCCGGTCTTGCGGATGTCGTGGCGAAGGGGCGGGACACCGCGCGGCAGACCTGGAAGCTTGTGGATGAGCGGTTCGCTGCGCTCGGCACGCCCTGGGCGGCCGGCTCCTCCTTCAGCGTCGCGGATCTCTACGCCTTCGTGTTCTGGACGTGGGGCAAGGGCCAGGTGCTCGCCTACGCCATGGAGCAGGACTTTCCGCACTGGACGGCTCACGCCCGCAAGGTCGCGGCGCGTCCGGCCGTGCAGGCCGTGGCCGCGCGGGACGGCATTCCGCTGCCGGCCTGATCCGACCTTCGAGCGCCCCGATCTGGCCTGAACCCCGATCTTTTCTTGACCCCGGGTGCCGCGGCGCTTAAGCGCAGCGCCAACCACCAACGTACGCCCCAAGGAGCAGACCTCATGCGCGTTTATTACGACCGCGACGCGGACATCAACCTCATCAAGAACAAGAACGTCGCCATCGTGGGCTATGGCTCCCAGGGCCATGCGCATGCGCTGAACCTGCGCGACAGCGGCGTGAAGAACATCGCGGTGGCGCTGCGGGCGGGTTCGCCGACCGCCAAGAAGGCCGAGGGCGAGGGCCTCAAGGTCATGACCGTGGTGGAAGCCGCCAAGTGGGCCGACGTGGTGATGATGCTCACCCCGGACGAGCTGCAGGCCGACATCTACCGCGACGAGCTGCACGCCAACATGAAGCAGGGCGCGGCCCTCCTGTTCGCGCACGGCCTCAACATCCACTTCAACCTCATCGAGCCCCGCAAGGACCTCGATGTGCTGATGGTGGCTCCCAAGGGTCCCGGCCACACCGTGCGCTCCGAGTACCAGCGCGGCGGCGGCGTGCCCACGCTGATCGCGATCCACCAGGACGCGTCCGGCAACGCGCATGACCTCGGCCTCAGCTACGCCTCCGCCAATGGCGGCGGCCGCGCCGGCATCATCGAGACCTCCTTCAAGGAAGAGTGCGAGACCGACCTCTTCGGTGAGCAGGTGGTGCTCTGCGGCGGCCTCGTGGAGCTCATCCGCGCCGGCTTCGAGACGCTGGTGGAAGCCGGCTACGCGCCCGAGATGGCCTATTTCGAGTGCCTGCACGAGGTGAAGCTGATCGTGGACCTGATCTACGAAGGCGGCATCGCCACGATGAACTACTCGATCTCCAACACGGCGGAGTATGGCGAGTACGTCACCGGCCCGCGCATCATCACCTCGGACACCAAGGCCGAGATGAAGCGGGTGCTGAACGACATCCAGAGCGGCAAGTTCACGCGCGACTGGATGCTGGAGAACAAGGTCAACCAGACCTCGTTCAAGGCCATCCGCGCCCGCAACAACGCCCACCAAATCGAGGAAGTCGGCGAGAAGCTGCGCGCCATGATGCCCTGGATCAAGGCCAAGGCGCTGGTCGACAAGACCAAGAACTGAGCTCCCGGTCGACATGGCCGGGCTCGTCCCGGCCATCCGCGCCTTTGCTCGCTTCGGTTGAACTCGCGGATGCCCGGCCCCAGGCCGGGCATCCGCGTTTGTGCCCCAAACATAGCGGCGGCCTGGCTCGCGCACCATTGCCCTCATGCTGAGGAGCGGTGCGCAGCGCCGCGTCTCGAAGCACCGCGGAGGGTGGACCGCGTTCGGCTTCCCACGGCTTGCCGTGCTTCGGGACGCGGACCGCTGGCGGTCCGCTCCTCAGCATGAGGGACATGATGGCAGCATGAGGGAGATGGTCGCCAGCCGGCGCGATCGTCCTCGGCATGATGACCGTCATGGTCCGCCTTTCCCGCCACCGTCCTGCTTGCCCTCGTCCCGCGCCGACTCTACCCTTCCTCGAAATCCTCCGGAGCGTCGATGACAGCCCGCCGGGGACCAGGGAGTGCGCCCATGGTGGTGCTGCGCGTGATCGAGAATGTGCGCGGGCGGGCGCAGCCCCCGGCGGTCGCGCTCGATGGGGCGTCGATCGCCTACGCCGTTCCCGGCCGCCCGGCCTATCAGGCCGTCGCGCCGGTGTCGCTGCGCGTGGCGGAGAACGAGTTCGTCGCCATCGTCGGCCCCACGGGCTGCGGCAAGTCCACGCTGCTCAACGCCGCCGCGGGGCTGATCAAGCCGGCGTCGGGCAGCGTCGAGATCTTCGGCGAGCCGCTTTCCGGCCTCAACGCCAAGGCCGGCTATCTCTTCCAGCAGGACGCCCTGATGCCGTGGAAGACGGCGCTGGACAATGTCGCCATCGCGCTGGAGGTGGCCGGTACGCCGCGCCGCGACGCGTTGGACCGCGCGCGGCACTGGTTGGCGCGGGTGGGGCTCGCGTCCTTCGCCGAGCGCTATCCGCACGAGCTCTCCGGCGGCCAGCGCAAGCGCGTCGGGCTGGCCCAGGTGCTCATCCGCGCGCCGAAGATCCTGCTGATGGACGAGCCCTTCGGGCCGCTGGACGCGCAGACGCGGCAGATCATGGGGACGCTGCTGCTCGACCTCTGGGCGGCGGATCGCAAGGCGGTGCTGTTCGTCACGCACGACCTGGAGGAGGCCATCGCGCTCGCGGACCGGGTGGTGACCATGTCGGCCGGGCCGCGCGCCCGCATCATCGGCGAGCACGCGATCGACCTGCCGCGCCCCCGCGACGCTTCGGACGTGCGGCTCGACCCGCGCTTCCACGCGCTGCACCGGGCGATCTGGGGCGAGCTGAAGGCCGAGGTGATCAAGGCCTACGGGGCGCAGGCGTGAGTTTTCGTGACGCCCTCACACTGGTCATCCCCGGCGGGCCGCAGGCCGGGGAAGGGGATCCAGGAGTGTGCGTCTGCGCTCTGGTGAGCTTGCCTCTGCATGCTCGGGTGGAGAGAGCGAGCCCAGTCCCCTGGGTCCCCTTCCCGGCGCTTCGCGCCGCCGGGGATGACCGCGGTGGGGACCGGCTGGCAGCTGGGCGGAGGGCGTCGGCATGACGACCGACCGCCTCCGCCTCCTCGCCCTCCAGCTCCTCGTCGCGGTCGCCGTGCTCCTGATCTGGCACGTCGGCTCCACGGTGCCGATCGGGGGTACATACTTCCTGCCGAAGTTCTTCTTCTCCACCCCGCTCGACGTGATCGCCCGCGTCTGGAAGCTGTTCGCCACCGGCTCGATCTGGAAGCATCTCTGGATCACGCTGACGGAGACGATGCTCGCTTTTCTCATCGGCTCCGTCGCCGGCGTGGTGTTCGGGTTCTGGTTCGCGCGCAAGCCGCTGGTGGCCTCGGTGTTCGACCCCTACGTCAAGATGGCGAACGCGCTGCCGCGGGTGGTGCTCGCGCCCATCTTCATGCTGTGGCTGGGGCTCGGCATCTGGTCCAAGGTGGCGCTGGGCGTGACGCTGGTGTTCTTCATCGTCTTCTTCAACGTCTACCAGGGCGTGAAGGAGGTGAGCCCCACGGTGCTCGCCAACGCCCGCATGCTGGGCATGAGCGAGCGCCAGCTGATGCGCCACGTCTACTGGCCCTCGGCGTTGACCTGGATGTTCTCCTCCCTCCACACGGCCGTCGGCTTCGCGCTGGTGGGCGCGGTGGTTGGGGAATATCTAGGCTCGGCGGCGGGGCTCGGCTACCTCATCCACGAGGCGGAGGGTGTGTTCGACGTCACCGGCGTCTTCGCCGGCATGGTGATCCTCGCCGCCTTTGTGCTGGTGATCGACTGGGCGGTGACGCTCATCGAGAACCGCCTGCTGGTGTGGCGGCCGCAGCCCGCCGCCGCGGCGGCGTAATGGCGATCATTCTAGACATGCTCGACCCCTTATCCGGGACGGACGAAGCCTCGGCCCGGGACCCAGCCCTGGGATCGCAGAGGTTGGCGCTCAAGGAAGTCTCGGTCCCGGATACCCCTCCGGGGTTCCGGGAAAGGGACACCCCTTGAGGCTCCGGAAAACAGGATGAGCTGAGCGATCAGCCGATCAACTAACTGAAGAACGATAAGCACAGGGAAGAACCGCCGATGACCATCGCCTCGACCACCCGCCGCGCCGCCCTCGGGCTCGTGGCCGCCGCCGCCATCGCTTTCACCGGCGCGGCTTCCGCCCAGACGCCGGAGAAGAAGGAGATCAAGCTCGGCGTCGGCGGCAAGGCGCTGCTGTACTATCTGCCGCTGACGATCGCGGAGCGGAAGGGCTTCTTCAAGGAGGAGGGGCTCGACGTCGAGATCAACGATTTCTCCGGCGGCGCGAAGTCGCTGCAGGCGCTGGTGGGCGGCTCGGTGGACGTCGTCACCGGGGCCTACGAGCACACCATCCGCATGCAGTCCAAGGGGCAGGACATCCGCGCCGTGCTGGAGCTCGGGCGCTTCCCCGGCATCGCGGTGGGCATCCGCAAGGACAAGGCGGTGTCCTACAAATCGCCGGCGGACCTCAAGGGCATGAAGATCGGCGTCACCGCGCCGGGCTCCTCCACCAACATGCTGGTGAACTTCCTGCTGGCGCAGGCGGGCCTGACGTCGCAGGACGCCTCCTTCATCGGCGTCGGCAGCGCGGCCTCGGCGGTGGCGGCCATCCGCAAGGGCGAGCTCGACGCGATCAGCCATCTCGAGCCCGTGCTGACGATGCTGGAGCAGTCCGGCGACATCAAGATCGTGGTCGACACCCGCACGGAGGAGGGCACGGTGGCGCTCTTCGGCGGCTCCAACCCGGCGGCGGTGCTCTACATGAAGAAGGACTTCATGGACAAGAACCCCGGCACGACGCAGGCCCTGACCAACGCGCTCTACAAGGCGCTGAAGTGGATCCACACCGCGACCCCCGAGGAGATCGCCGCCGCGGTGCCCGAGGAATACCTCCTCGGCGACAAGGCGCTCTACATCGCCGCCGTGAAGAACTCCAAGCCGACCTACTCCGTCACCGGCCTCATCGCCGAGAGCGGCATGAAGAGCACCAACGACATGCTGGTGAAGTTCGACGAGGAGATGAAAACCGCCAAGGTGGACCTGGCGGCGACGTTCGAGCCGAAGTTCGCGAAGAAGGCGGCGGAGGTGGTGAAGTAGTGGGCGGCCTGACCGGCGGGGAGCGGGGGCGCAGGGCCCCCGCTCGCTTCCGTCGTCAATTCCCCTTCACGATCATCGGGTGGATCGTGAAGACCTGCTCGCTGGCGGGGTCGACCGTCACGCGGACCCAGTGGATCGCGGGGCTGCCGAAGGTCTGCACGCGGGTGAGGTTGGGAAGCAGCTTGGTGGGGCTGTAGAGGGGCTTGTCCACCTTGAAGAAGTGCGTGTCGCCGTGGACGACCATCACCTGGCCGGGGAACGCCTCGGTCTCCTTGACGATCTGGTCCATGAACGCCCGGTAGCCGTTGACCTTGGGGGACGCGCTCTCGTCGAGTTCTTCCGTCTCCGGAAGATCGAAGCCGGGGTCGCCCTGCCACACCAGCACGATGCCTGGGGCCTTGTTGGCGCGGGCGAGGGCGAAAGCCTCCTTCATCCAGGCGATGTTGGCCGCGTCGCGCTCGGCGTATTCCGCATTGTCGGCGTCGCACTGGGCAGGGGTGCGGGCGCTCTTGCCGGAGCAGTCCTTCTCGTCCAGGACGCGGTTGTTGTTGCTGCCCGGCACGTTGAGGCCGACGAAGACGATACCGCCATGGCTGAAGCGCATGTTCTCGACGAACTTCTCGCCGAGCTTGCCCTGCCGCTCCACCGGCATCTTGGTCTTGCCCAGGCTCTCCATGCCGGGGAACATCACCTTGCGGGTGTAGGCGAGCCGCTCGAGGTTGTCGTATCCGCCATTGTTGAGGCGATGGCAATCGGTCCACTCGTTGTCGCCGGGAATGTAGTGCACCGGCTTCACCATGGCGCCGAACATGTCCAGCGCCTCGGCGAAGACGTTGTCCGTGCACTTGGAGCTGCCGTCCTTGATGTCGCCGTCATAGAGCGAGAAGGCGATGTCGGAGGCGTTGATGCTGGCGATCAGCGCCGGGATCTTCGGCGCATCGTTGGCCTTGGCGTAGGGCATGTCGCCCCATAGCCCGAAGGAGAACGCCTGGCCTTGCGCGGAAGCCGGCGTGGCGAGCCCCGCGGCCGCCAGGGCGCAGGCGAGAATGGCCGCGCGCGCGCAAAGGCGGCGGGCGGAGGAAATGGATGTCATGAGGTGAGCTCCGGGAGGAATGCCCGTCCCGAATAAGTCGATTGCTTGACAGTTGCGTGACAGCGCCCGCTAGACCATCACCCCGAACGGGTTGGCCGACGTCACCACGTCGATGCTGGCCTGCAGCTGCTCGGCGGAGAAGGGCTTCACCAGGACCATGGGCAGTCCGGCTTCCTCGAAGCGGACGATGTTGGCGCGCTTGCGCTCGTCGGTGGCCATGAGGATGAAAGGGATCTTCTTCCACTCGTCCCGGCCGGTGATCACGCGCCAGAGGTCAAAGCCGGTGATCGTGGTTGTCTCGTATTCGCTCAGGATGAGGCCGAACCTGTGTTCCTGCAGCAGCGTGATGGTGGTGCGCAGGGAGGTCGACTGGTGAACGTCGGTCAGGCCGATCTGGGTGAGCCGTTCCGCCACGATGGCGGCCATCACCTTGTTGGCGTCGACGACGAGAATCGGACCTTCAATGGGCATCGGTTCGGCCGTGCAAGCTTGGGGCTCCCTCCGGACCTTGTCGCACAACCGGGTTAACAAGGCTCATCGAGCGTGCCAACGCCACGTTGCACATGCGCGGGGGCAGGGAAGCGCGGCGGGGGGTCTACATCGATCAAGCCCGGCGCGATGCTTCCCTTCAAAGCGGGGCTCGCGGTCATGAACATCCTCTCCATCCAGTCGCACGTCGCCTATGGCCATGTCGGCAACGCCTCGGCCGTGTTTCCCCTGCAGCGGCTGGGTTGCGAGGTGTGGGCCATCCACACCGTGCAGTTCTCCAACCACACGGGCTACGGCGCCTGGACGGGGCGGGTGTTCGACGGCGCCATGATCGGCGAGCTCATGGACGGGATCGCGGCGCGGGGCGTGCTGCCGGGCTGCGACGGCGTGCTCTCCGGCTACATGGGCTCGGCGGAGATCGGCGAGGCCATCCTGGCGGCGGCGGGGCGGGTGAAGGTGGCCAATCCCGCGGCGCGCTGGTGCTGCGATCCGGTGATCGGCGATGTGGGGCGCGGCGTGTTCGTGCGGCCGGGCGTGCCGGAGTTCATGCGCGACAGGGCCGTGCCGGCGGCCGACATCGTGACGCCGAACCAGTTCGAGCTGGAGTACCTCTCGGGCCAGGATTGCAGCACCCGCGACGGCCTGATCGGCGCGCTGCGGGCGGTGCACGGCATGGGGCCGGGCACGATCCTGGTCACATCGGTGATCGGCCAGGAAACGCCTCGGGATGTGATCGACATGGTGGCGTCGGACGCGACAGGGGTCTGGCGCGTGCGCACGCCGCGCCTGGATCTCAGCGTGAACGGCGCGGGAGACGCGATCGCCGCGCTGTTCTTCGCACACCTGCTGAAGGGCGGTTCCGCCGTCGAGGCGCTGGGCATGGCGGCGGCGTCGGTGTTCGGCGTGCTCCGGCGCACCGAGGAGGCCGGCAGCCGCGAGATCCTAACGGTGGCGGCGCAGGACGAGTTCGTGAACCCGGGGCGGCTCTTCCCCGTCGAGCCTTACTGAAGGACTCTCGCCAGGCGGGTTTGCCGGGCCGGTGTGCTCAAACCTTGCGGTCGAGGCGCGAGCCCACGCCGGTCTGGCGGGCTGGTTGCACCTGGCGCTGCTCGGCCGCGCGCTCCTGCTGCTCGCGGATGCGGTCGCGATCCGGCGCGGCGCGCTCGTCGATGGCGGACCCGGTGGTGGTCGGTGAAACGGCCGCGACGCTGGCGACGCGCATGGGCATCCTCCGGAGGGCGCGCCCTGCGGGCCCTCGACCTCGGATCATCCCGCAATCAGGTTGCGGGAGCGTCGCCGAACTCATCGGCATTTGAGCGATTGAACCGAAGGCCAGAGTGAAGGCCAGAGTTGACTGACAGAGGATCAAGAATGCGCCTGCGCATCGCGACCTGCAACGTGGAGAACCTTTCGGCGCGGTTCCGCCTCGGCGAGGCGCTGCGCGAGGAGGCGGCGGCGGCGCTGTCGCTCGCCGAATTCCAGCACCCGGAGCAGCGCGAAGCCGCCGAGCGCTCGGTCTCGATCGGCCTGGAGGACGACAAGCGTCAGATGACAGCGCTCGCGCTGGCCGAGACCCGGGCGGACCTGCTCTGCCTGCAGGAGGTCGACAGCCTGCGGGCGATGGAGGCGTTCTTCGCCAATTATGTGCGGCGCATGTCCGACATCCGCTACGGCCACTTCCGGCTGATGGAAGGCAACGACAAGCGCGGCATCGACGTGGCGTTCGCGGCCCGGCGGGACCTGCTGGGCCAGGACGACGTCAGGGTCTTCTCGCACCGCGACGCGACCTTCGACGACCTCGACGTCTACAGCGACGAACTGGCGGAGCTCCACATCCCGCCCACGGGACGTGTGTTCGTGCGTGACTGCCTCGAACTCGATCTCACGATCCAGGGGCGGTCGCTCTCGGTCTTCATCTGCCATTTCAAGTCGATGGAGAACTACAAGCAGGACGACGGACGACAGGCGACGCGGCCGATCCGCTTCGCGGAGGCGAGGGCGGTGCGCCGCCTGATCGAGCGCCGCTTCGGCGTGGACTGGCGGGACGCGAACTGGATCGTCGCGGGAGACCTCAACGACTTCACGGAGGCGATCGGCCCGCAGGGCGCGGTGACGGCGTCGCCGGGGCATGGGCTCGGGCCGCTGCTGGAGCGCTTCGCCGTCAACCCGATATCGCGGCTTCCCCCGGCGCAGCGCTGGACGCATTTCCACCGCGAGTGGTCCGAGCCGAAAGAGAAGATCGTCGAGGAGCACATCCAGCTCGACTACGTGCTGCTGTCCCCGGCCCTGGCGCGGCGCGAGCCCAGCATCGAGATCATAAGGCGTGGCCTGCCCTACCGCGTGCCGCTCGATCCCCGCGATCCCGACCGCTCCGTCGCGCGCCTGGCGCTGACCGGCGATCGCTATCCGCGCATCGGCTGGGACCGGCCGAAGGCGAGCGACCACTGCCCCGTGGTCGTGGAGTTCGAGCTGCCGGGCTGAGCCGCGGCGGTTCCGATGTAAGTGGGTCGACCGGCAGGCGCGGGCGCGCTACCGTTCCTGCTCCGCCTCCGGAGGCTTCTCGATGCCCCGTCACTATTTCACGCTGGATGTCTTCACCGACCGCGCGCTCGCGGGCAATCCCCTCGCGGTGGTGCTCGATTCGCATGGCCTCACCGACACCGCGATGCAGGCGATCGCGCGGGAGTTCAACCTGTCCGAGACGGTGTTCGTGCTGCCGCCGAGCGATCCGCACCAGCGGGCCAGGCTGCGGATCTTCACGCCGGGGCGGGAGCTGCCCTTCGCAGGGCATCCCACGGTGGGAACGGCGGTGCTGCTCGGGTGCATGGACCACGGCAAGAGCCACGGCGTCTGCGCCTTCGGGCTGGAGGAGACCGTCGGCCTCGTTGCCTGCGTGGTCGAGGTGAACGGGGAGGGCAGGGGCTCGGCGACATTCACCTTGCCGCGGCTGCCCGAGGAGGTCGGTCCCGCATCTTCCAAGGAAGCATTGGCCCAGGCGCTGGGGCTGCGCGCCTCGGACATCGGCCTGCCCGGTCATGCGCCCAGCGTGTTTTCGGCGGGCGTTCCGTTCAGCTTCGTGCCGGTCGGCGGTCTCGACGCCATCGCCCGGGCCCGGCCCAACCTGGGGGCGTGGGCGGCGGTCGAGCCCAAGGGGCACGCGAACGTTTTCCTCTACACCAACGAGGTGAGCGAGGGCGGATCGAGCTGGCGCGCCCGCATGTTCGCGCCGGAGATGGGCGTCGGCGAGGACCCCGCCACGGGCGGCGCGGCTGCGGCCTTCGCCGGGGTGGTCATGAAGTTCGAGAAGCCGAGGGACGGCGAGCACAGCCTCGTCATCGAGCAGGGCTACGAGATGGGCCGGCCTTCGAAGATCACGCTGGGGCTGACCGTGGAGAAGACGGGACTGGTCCGGGCCACCATCGGCGGCAGCGCCGTCGTGGTGAGCGAAGGTTCCCTGCGCCTGTGACGGAGGCTCCACTTTTCCAGCATGCGCACGCCGTCGATTGCGTTTACGAGCCTCGGCCCTGGGCTTGGGCCGAGGCCAACGCCGGGGAGATCAAGGCCCATTGGGACCGGCTGCGCGCCGCGTCGCCCGCCCTGTTCGACGGCGAAGTGCTGGTGCTGCATCGGGGCGGGGTGCAGGACGGCGTGTTCCGGGGCGCTTATCTGCGCACCCGCTATTCAGCCTTCATCACGGCGAGGGACTGGGACTTTCCCGACGGGGTGACCCGCAACTGTTTCGCCATGGGCGCGCTGCGCGCGGCCGACGGCGCGTTCCTGCTGGGGATCATGGGCGACCACACGGCCAACCCCGGAAAGATCTACTTTCCCGCCGGAACGCCGGACGCATCCGACATCATCGGGGGGAAGGTGGACCTCGGCAGCAGCGTCGTGCGCGAGCTGCAGGAGGAAACCGGGCTCGCGGCGGAACACCTCGCCTTCGCGGACGACTGGACCGTGGTCAGCCACGGCTCGCGGGTGGCGATGATGCGCAGGGTGGACATCGACCTGCCGGCCAGCGAGGCGCGCGCGCTGATCGAGCGCAACATCGCGGCCCAGCACGATCCGGAACTGGCGGGCATCCACGTCGTGCGGACGGAGGAGGACATCGACGAGCGCCGGACGCCGCCCTTCATGCAGGCTTATCTGCGCCGGGAGCTGGCCAACGGGCGTCAGCCCGCGGGATAGCCGTGCCGCGCGCGGGAGGCGCGGATGATGCTCTGCCCTTCGGCGTCCCGCCCCGCCTGGCACGCGGCGGAGGCCTGCGCGATGTCCTTGGCGATCTGGTCGTAGACGGATTGGCTGACGTGGCCGGTGTTCAGGTCGTTGTCCTGGATGGCTTTCCAGCGCGCCACGTCGGCGGAGCAGCCGGCGCCGGACGGCAGGCGGAAGCCCGGCGGCGAGACGCCGGCCGGCAGGTTCGCATAAGCGCCCGGAGGCGGGGCGGTGCTGGCGACGGGAGCGCTCGTGCCCGCGCTGTTGCAGGCGGCGAGGGCGAGCGGCACGGCGAAGGCGAGGAACAGCGGGACAGCGCGCATGGCGGGGGCCTTGGATTCGGCGGGAGCCCGCAGAGTTCGCCGTGTTCCGCGGCTCGTCAATGCCGCGGGACCAATCGGCGGTGGACGGCGGAGGACTCCTTGCTCACGCAATCGTGCGGATGGAAGCGGTTCGCGGCTGTTGCGCACGCCAAGCGCGCATAAGAGGCTCTGCCGGCGACTGAACAAACAAATCAATCGGGAGGGTCGGGAATGATCGGCAAGACACTGGTGGTGGCGTCTGCGTTTGCTGCGATGGGGTTGCTGTCCGGCGGCGCGCAGGCGCAGCAGGCGCAGATGTCCTTCTTCGTGACCAGCGCCGGTTCGGGCAATGGTGCGGACCTGGGCGGCATCGAAGGCGCAGACAAGATCTGCCAGACGCTCGCCACGGCGGCCGGCGCAGGGGCCAAGACCTGGCGCGCCTACCTCTCGACGCAAGCCGCCAACGGCAAGCCTGCCGTGAACGCCAAGGACCGCATCGGCACGGGGCCGTGGATGAACGCCAAGGGCGCCGTTATCGCCAAGGACGTCGCCGAATTGCACAGCGCCAACAAGATCAACAAGGAAACCGCCCTCGACGAGAAGGGAAATCCCGTAAAGGGCCGCGGTGACACACCCAATACGCACGACATGCTGACGGGCACCCAGCAGGACGGCACCGTTGTGCCCGGACCGGACGATGCGACCTGCGGCAACTGGACGAGCAGCGCGGAAGGCCAGGGCGGCGCCGTGGTCGGGCACCACGACCTCGTCGGCACGGCCAGCGTCAACACCTGGAATTTTTCCCACAAGACGCCCGGCTGCTCCACGGCCAACCTGGCGCGCGTGGGCGGGGGCGGCCTGTTCTATTGCTTCGCCGCGAACTGAGCAGGCGTCGCCGCATGGCGCTCGTGTGAGCCATGCGGCGCGCCCGGCCTTGGGCGCTTGCTCCTGGATACGCTTTTCGCCTGCGGCGAGCCGGGCATGGCCGGCGGTGGTGTGGCGCGAATGCGAAATCGCGAGGGCGGCTCTTGCCAGGGGCCGCTCATCTCCTTTATGAACTTTTCACCGGTCCGGCTCAGGATCGTGGTGCGCGCATCGGCGCGTTCAGAGGATTGGCCTTGGCGGACTGCGCTGCCCCTTGCGAACAGATGACGGAGACCGCTTCGGTCCGTCCGGTTCGCGCTGGCGCGCCCCTGCTTCTTTCCGGGCTTCTTCTCCTTAGCCGCCCCTGAGGGCCGGCCGGGCGCACGCGCCTGGGCGCTCAGGGGACGCAAGCCAAGCCCGCCGAACCCCGATTTGAAGCGCTGACCAGCCGAGACGGCCTCCGCGCACACCGCAAGGACCGCAGACATGTCTTCCCAGACCACAGCGACCCACGCTCCGGTATCCCCGTCCGACCGCGTCGTCATCTTCGATACGACGCTGCGTGACGGCGAGCAGTCCCCCGGCGCCTCTATGACCTTCGAGGAGAAGCTCGAAGTGGCGGAATTGCTGGAAACGATGGGCGTCGACGTGATCGAGGCCGGTTTTCCCATCGCCAGCCAGGGCGACTTCGAAAGCGTGCATGAGATCGCGCGCCGTTCCAAGACCTCCGTGATCGCGGGCCTCGCCCGCGCCATCAGCGGCGACATCATCCGGTGCGCCGAGGCCGTCAAGCCGGCGCAGCGCGCGCGCATCCACACCTTCGTGTCCACCTCGCCGATCCACTTGCAGCACCAGATGCGCAAGACCGAGGAGGAGGTGCTGGAGATCATTCGCGCCACCGTCACCCAGGCCCGCAACCTCGTCGAGGACGTGGAGTGGTCGGCGATGGACGCCACCCGGACCCCGATCGAGTACCTGATCCGCTGCGTGGACGCCGCCATCCGCGCGGGTGCCACCACCATCAACCTGCCGGACACGGTCGGCTACGCCGTCCCCGCCGAGTACGAGGCCATGTTCCGCACCATCCGCGAGCGCGTCGCCGACAGCGACAAGGCGGTGTTCTCCGTGCATTGCCACGACGACCTCGGCCTCGCGGTCGCCAACTCGCTGGCCGGCGTCGCCGGCGGCGCGCGGCAGATCGAGTGCACGATCAACGGGCTCGGCGAGAGGGCCGGCAACGCGGCGCTGGAGGAGGTCGTGATGGCCATCCGCACCCGCCGCGACGTCATGCCGGTGACGACGGGCATCGAGACCACGCTGCTCACGCGCGCGTCGAAGCTGGTCGCCGCGGTCACCTCGTTCCCGGTGCAGTACAACAAGGCCATCGTCGGGCGGAACGCCTTCGCGCATGAGAGCGGCATCCACCAGGACGGCATGCTGAAGAACACCGAGACCTACGAGATCATGACGCCCGACTCCGTCGGCGTGTCCAAGACCTCGCTGGTGATGGGCAAGCACTCGGGCCGCCACGCTTTCCGCGAGAAGCTGAAGGAATTGGGCTACGAACTGGGCGAGAACGCGCTGGAAGACGCATTCAAGCGCTTCAAGGATCTCGCCGACCGTAAGAAGCACGTCTACGACGAGGACATCGAGGCTCTCGTGGACGACCAGATCGTCATGTCCAACGACCGGTTCAAGGTCGTCGCGCTGACGGTCATCGCCGGGACGCAGGGCCCTCAGCTCGCCACCGTGACGCTCGACGTGGACGGCCAGCACCATACGGTGCAGTCGACCGGGAACGGACCGGTGGACGCCACCTTCAACGCCATCCAGGCGATCGTGCCTCACCACGCCCGGCTGGAGCTCTACCAGGTGCATGCCGTGACCGAGGGGACCGACGCGCAGGCGGAGGTGTCCGTGCGGCTGTCCGAGGACGGGCGCTACGTGACGGCCAAGGCATCGGACCCCGACACGCTCGTCGCCTCGGCCCGGGCCTATCTGGGTGCGCTCAACAAGCTGGTGGTGAAGCGGCAGAAGCCCCGCACGGAAGCACTGTCAGCAGCGCCCTGAGCGTGGCGAGCCCTGCCGTTGCGGCAGGGCTGCCGACCGGCGGGACGGGATGCCGCAAAAAGTCGCCGATGCGTCTGGACATCCCCGCCCCCCTTTGCTAATCACCCCCTGCGCGCGGGGCATGGCCCCGCGAATTGCTTTGATGGGCGCTTAGCTCAGTTGGTAGAGCAGCTGACTCTTAATCAGCGGGTCGTAGGTTCGAGCCCTACAGCGCCCACCATCAAAGCTCCGGACCGAATTGGATTGAGTGACGCTGCAGGCTGTTTTTGCTGCAGCAGCGTGCGTGGCGCCATTCGGCCACTCCAAGCCCCGCGCACCAAGCCCCGCACCTATTGAACGAGGCCATCCCGTTCCCCCGAGGGGTCAGGCGCGTGAATCCGCTCCCGGCCGACCGCTCAGCCTGCGCTAACGCGTCACTGGGCGATCGCCATCGCAAGCTGGGGCACGGTCACCTGCAAGCGGACTTGATAGACGCCCTGCGCGCTTGCGGCCGCTTCGCGGCCCGTCAAGGTTCTCAGCGACCCCTGGCCATGCGCGCCCGAATAAGCGTCTGAACCACTGAAGACAGTATATTGACCTGTCAGACCGTGCTCGTCCCGGTTGAGATGAAGCAGGGCCGTAATCGCGCCATCGTCGAATACCAGGCGGACAACGCCGTTATACCCTCCGCTGCCTACCGGGATGACGCCGTGGGATTGAAGTTGAAGATGTCCGTCCTTCGCGAAGGCGACGCTGACCAGGTGAGGCGCGCCGTTCTGCTGCTCGATAGCCATGTCGACGAGGGAAAACGATATTTCCTTCTCTGCAGCCATCGCGCTGCTGCTGAGAAGCAGAATGCCTGCCACCGCAAGATTTCGCATCTTGACCTCCCTTTGTGGTGAGATGCGGACGCACTAACAGTATAGCTCTCCCTCGGGATTATTGGGAAGTTTTTTAGAATCCATCCACCCAGATTCCTGAGCGGCAGAGGCTGCGCCTCTCGTTCTCGGGACGCTGGAGCGCGAACTCTCTCCTACATTCCGCCTTCCGTGATCTCCGGCCACTGCGCGCCTCGCAGTCGGCTTTGCGTGCGGGCGTTCACGTCGGGGAGTGCGCCATCGTCGGGCCGAACGTGACGGGGGTCGCCAATCACACCGGCGCCAGGATCACGGGCCTGGCCGGGCCAGGAGCCGTCTGGACGTCCCAGACCGTGAGGGACCTGGTCTCGGGGTCAGGTCTACGGTTCGCCGATCGGGGAACGCACCAGCTCAGGGGCGTTCCCGGCGAACACAGGCTGTTTCTCGCCGAGGCGGATCGATGACCGGGAAGCTCACGCCCTGGGTGGACGGGACAGCGTCTCGGGCATGAACGCCCATCCCGCCGCCAGCACAACGACGCCGAGCACGGCCAGGGCTGCGAAGGTGAAGTCGTAGCCGGCGCGGACGATCAGCATGCCCGTCACCACGTTGCTCAGCGAGCCGCCGACGCCCTGCATCGTGCCGAGCAGGCCGCGGGCCGCGGTGTAGCGGCCGGATCCCCGCATCAGGTCGGCGAGAAGCAGCGGCAGCAGAGCGTCCAGCAGGCCGGCGCCCACTCCGTCGAGAACCTGCCCTGCCAGGAGCAGCACGGGACTGTCGGTGGCGGCGAACAGCGCCGCGCGGGCGGGCAGGGCGGCGAGCGCCACGATCAGGAACGGTTTCCGGCCCAGGACATCGCTCCTCGCGAGCAGGAGCGCGACCGGAATCGTCGCCATTTGCGCCACGATCACGGCTCCGGACGTCAGCGCGCTTTCCTGGCCGGGATGGGAGAGGGCCAATTTCTGGCTCACCATGTTCAGCAGGGGAGCGTTGGTGAAGTGGAACGCCATCACGAGCAGCGCCAGAAGGAGGAATTTCCGCCGCCGCAAAAGCGACGTCACGGCCTCAGGAGCGGCATGGACTTCCACGCCTTCCGTGAAGCCGCGCGCGCGGGCATGGTCGATCGCGCTCGAGGGTATGCCCATCAGCACCGGCAGGGTCAGGATGGCGAAGAGTGGCGTGAGCCAGAACACCGCCTCCTGGCCGAACTGCGTGCCCACCACAGCCGCCAGGGCGGCGATGCAGAGATTGCCTGCCTTGTCGAACGCGGCGTTCCGGCTGAAGCGAGCGGCCAGCGCCGCGGCAGGCACGAGGCCCATGGTCAGGGCCGCCACGACCGGCGCGAAAACCGCGCCGAGCATCGCCATCGTCACGTCGGCGGCGAACACCACGGGCAGAGTTGGCCTGAACACGATGGCGAGAGCGCAGGCCGACAGGAGGCCCATCGCGACGATCAGCAGGCCGCGCTTGGCGCGGGTCGCGTCGATGGTTGCGCCGATCGGAACATGCGCCGCGATGCCGATCAGGCCGCTCGCGGTGAGGACGGCCCCGAGCGTCTCCTGATCCCAACCAGCGCGGGTCAGGAGAAAGACGCCGACATAAGCGCCGAGGCCGCCCCGGACGTCGGCGAGGAGAAAATTCAACGCGTCGAGCTTCAGGCCATGGGACATGGGTGATGGGACATGGATGATGCCATCTCGGAGGCGGGGCGCACTGGTGTGTGGGGCTGCTCGTGGGTTCCGCAGGGCTCGTCACGCATGAGGGCGCGTCACGCATGCATCAAGTCGTGGAGGCGACGTTCGGTTCGACGGCGTTTGTCGCAGGCTTGCGTTCTTCTCGATCGGAAGGATTGTCTCCGGCCGATCCTGCAAGCGTGCATGACGCCAGCTGTCTCGCGAACGCAAACGAGGGCTGCATGGACGCCTGGCTGATCCCGATTGACAGCCCGGAGGGCGGGCCTAACCTCTGATTTCAACAACGAGAAATCGGGAGCAGGCGCATGACATCGTCCGGGTCTGGTGAAGTCGCAGTCGATCGCCGCACGGCCCTGAAGCTCGCGGCCGGGGCGGGCCTGGCGGCGGCCGGCGGGCTCGGATCGGGGACGCCCGCGCTGGCCGCGGACGTCACGCTGTCGCTCTGGACCGGCTATCCGGAGCTGGTGCCCTACTACAAGGCGATGGGCGAGGAGTTCGCCAAGACGAACCCGGGCGTGAAGCTGAACATCCTCAGCACCTCGCTGCGCGAGGCGGAGCAGAAGCTCTCGGCCGCGATCCCGACCGGGACGGGCCCGGACATCTTCGACATCGGCAGCAACATCTCGATCAAATTCATCGGCGCAGGGATGCTCGACAGCAACCCGGCCGACGTGGACACGTATCTGAAGAGCGGCGCGTGGAACAAGTTCACGGTCGACTTCTTCACGGTGAACGGCAAGACCTACGGCCTGCCTCTGCTCGAAGGCCGCTCGGCCATGTACTACAACAAGGCCATGTTCAAGGAGGCCGGCATCGCCGAGCCGCCGACGACCTTCCCCGCGCTGGCGGAAGCGGCGCAGAAGCTGGTGAAGTTCGACGCCAGCGGCAAGATGATCCGCAGCGGCGTCAGCATGCGGCTCACCGGGCAGGGCAGCGGCATCTGCGAGAAGTTCCGCTTCGTGCTCGAGCCCGCGGGCGGCTCTCTCCTCGCACCCGCCGGAGACGGCAAGTGGCGCAACGGCTTCGACAACGATGCGGGCCGGGGAGCGCTGCAGTTTTACGTCGACGTCGTGCAGAAGTGGAAGGTCGACGACCCGAAGGTCCAGCACGACGCCGACGCGTTCGTGGCCGGCAACACCGCCATGCTGTTCCGCGAGGCATGGGTGATCGGCGACATCCAGAAGAAGAACCCGAGCCTGGACTACGGCGTCGTGCCGATTCCGCGCTGGACGGAGGCTGGCCCCTACAAGGGCATCGTGCAGCCCTGGGGCATCTATGTCAGCGGCCGCAGCGCCAACAAGCAGCTCGCCTGGGACTTCCTGAAGTTCCTGACCAACACGCAGAACGCGTTCAAGCTGACCCAGATGACGGGCTGGAGCTCGCGCCGCAGCGGCGTCGACTGGGCGCCCCTGCTGAAGGAGATCCCGCAGTTCGAAGTGTTCGTGAAGCCGCCGGAGAGCGTGATCCCCTTCGTCGACCCGGTCATCCCCGTGTTCGACGAGATCCAGAGCCGCATCGCCGACAAGCTGCCGGGCCTTTATGTCGACCCCAGCCTCAACGGCAACCCCGCCAAGGTGGCGGAGGCGGTGAAGCAGCTCGCCGGCATCGCCGACACGATCCTCAAGCAGGCGAACCTCTACGGCTGAGCCGGCGCGATCGACGGGCCCCGGCGACGCCGGGGCCGCGCAGCCCGGCTGAGGGAACGAGGCGTATGACGGCAGGACAACGGGGAGCGTTGGGCGGATGGGCCAACGCGACCTTCTCCCGCGGCAATTGGCGGACCATCCTGTTCTGCTACATGGCGCTGGCGCCGGTGCTGCTGCTGTTCGGCTACATCCGGCTCTGGCCGATCGCCAACAGCGTGTGGCTGAGCTTCTACAAGTGGGAGCTGATCAATCCCATCCGGCCCTTCGTGGGCCTCGACAACTATCTGGCGCTGCTGGAAGACGAGAACTTCCTGCTCGCGCTGAAGAACACCACGCTCTACTCGTTTGCCGTGGTGGTGGGGAGCACGCTCCTCGCCCTGCCGCTGGCGGTGTTCCTCGCGGCCAACTCCCGCTTCTCGGCCTTCTACCAGACGATCTACTTCCTGCCCGTCATCACGCCGATGGTGCCGATGTCGATCGCGTGGAAGTGGATCTACGATTACAATTACGGGCTCTTGAACTACGGGCTCTCGCTCGTGGGGCTGCCCTCCGTCGCCTGGCTGACGGATCCCGGCATCGCGCTCTGGGCGCTGGTTGTGATGGGGATCTGGAAGGTGATCGGCTACAACATGGTGCTGCTGCTCGTCGGCATCCGCAACATCCCGTCCTCGCTGCTGGAAGCCGCCGCCATCGACGGCGCTTCGGGATGGCAGCAGTTCCGCTCGGTGACGCTGCCGCTGCTGCGGCCGATCCTGCTCTACGTGATCGTGACGTCGACCATCAACGCCTACAACGTCTTCACGCAGGTCTATGTGATGACGCTGGGCTCGCAATCCGCGCCGGGGCAGGCGGTGCGCGTGCTGGTGTTCGACATCTACCAGAACGCCTTCCAGTACTTCAAAATGGGCTACGCCTCGGCCGAGGCCGTGACCCTGACCATGATCGTGCTCGGCTTCACGCTGATCCAGTTCACGGTCGCCCGGAACAAGGAGGGGCGCGATGGTTGAACGCAGCACGCTGCGGGCGCGCATCGGCCGGTTCCTGGTGCATGTCGTGCTGATGGGCGGGGCCGTGTTCATGGTCATCCCGGTCCTGTGGATGCTGGCGACCTCGTTCAAGCCGGCCTCCGAGATCGCCGTCTGGCCGCCGGAGGTGCTGCCGCGCGCGCCCACCTTCGCGAACTACACGGGCATCTTCGAGGACGCGCCCTTCGGGACGTTCTTCCTCAACTCGACGATGCTCTCGGTGATCTCGACACTGAGCGTGCTCGTCACCTCGCTCGTGGCGGGCGCGGTGTTCGCCAAGTACACGTTCCCCGGCCGCACGCTGCTGTTCCTGCTGGTGCTGGCGACGGCCATCGTGCCGTTCGAGAGCTACATGATCCCGCTCTATCTCCAGCTCGTCTCGATCGGCTGGATCAACACCTACCAGGGCATCATCCTGCCGACGCTGCTGATGAGCTTCGGCATCTTCCTCTTGCGCCAGCATGTGAGTTCGGCCGTGCCGACGGAACTGCTGGAAGCGGGGCGCATGGATGGCGCGTCCGAATGGTGGATCCTCGCGCGCGTCATCGCGCCCCTCTCCGTGCCTGCGCTGAGCGCGGTGGGCATCTTCGCTTTCATCCAGGCCTGGGCGGCGTTCATCTGGCCGCTGATGGTGGCGAACGACCAGGCTCTGTTCAACATGGAGCTGGGCCTCACGGCCTTCCAGTTCCGCTTCAGCACGGACTACGGGAAGCTCATGGCGGGCTCGGTGCTCTCCACCCTGCCCATGCTGGCGATCTTCATCCTGCTCCGCCGCCAGATCATCGACAGCGTGGCGCTCACGGGCATGAAGGGCTGAGCGATGCTCTCCCGGGCCGAACTTCTCGACATCTACCGCCGTCATCTCGTGGACGACGTGCTCGCCTTTTGGCTGGCCTCGTCGCCGGATGACGAGCGGGGAGGGGTGTTCACGTGCTGGAGCAATGACGGCGCGCGGCTCCTCTCGCACGACAAGTACACGTGGTCGCAAGGCCGCTGGGCCTGGCTGATGGCGCGCGTCGCCGCCGCGGGCCGGCGAGGGCTGATCGACGTCGATGCCGACCGCTGCCTCGAGCGCGCCGTGATGACGGCGGAGCACATCAGGCGGCATGCGCTGCTGGGCGAGGGGAAAACGGCTTACGCGACGGACAGGATGGGCACGCCCATCGAAGCCGCTCCCGGGGCGGGTTTCCACACCAGCATCTTTGCCGATCTCTTCGCAGCGCTCGGCTTTGCGGGCTGCGCGGCGGAGACGAAGGATGCGACCTGGGCGACGTTGGCCGACGACATGCTGGAGGCGGCGCGCGCCCGCATCGCGGCGGGGCCGGTGCCGACCGAGCCCTATCCGATCCGGTCCGGCTTTCGGGCGTTCTCGCTGCCCATGATCCTCGTGGGCACGGGCGCACAGGTGCACCGCGCCACCGCCTCGGCGCGCTCGGCCGCGACGGTGCGGGCGGCGGCGGAACGGATGCGGGACGTCTTCCTGCGCGGCGACGACATGAGCGAACTCGTGCCCGTCGATCCCGCGGATGCGGACACGCTGCTGGCGCGGCACCGGACGCCCGGTCATGTGCTGGAGGCCTGCTGGTTTCTGGCGGAGGCCGGCGAGGTGCTGCGCGTCTCTGAAGACGGAGCGTTCGATCTTCCGCTCTCCGCTTCCGCCGATCTCGCCGACATCGCCATGAGGAGCTTCGCGCTCGGCTGGGACGACGAACAGGGCGGCCTGCTGCGCTATGTCGATCGCGAGGGCGGGATGCCGCGCGGTCGGCGCACGGACGACCGCTACGAGGCGCTCGTCGTGCAGACCTGGGACACCAAGCTGTGGTGGCCGCATTCGGAAGCGCTCTACGCCCTGCTGCTGCTCGGGCTGCGGACCGGGCGCGCTGACCTGCTGGAAGCGCATGACCGCCTGCACGCCTACGTCATGCGCACCTTCCCGGGCGGCCCCGGCCGCGAGTGGATCCAGATCCGCGACCGGGCGGGGCGTCCGCTGGAGGCGACGGTTGCCTTGCCCGTGAAGGACCCCTTCCACATCGCGCGGGCGCTTTTGATGCTCGTGGAACTGCTCGCGGAGGACGCATGAACCCCCATCGGAGGACGTCATGAGCGGCACCGGCCAGACGGTGCCCGGCATCGACGTGCGGGTGCTGCCCGATCGCACGGCGATGGGGCAGGCGGCGGCGGGCGACATCGCCGCATTCATGCGCGAGCGGCTGGCGCGCCAGGATCGCGTGCGGATGATCTTTGCGGCGGCCCCCAGCCAGAGCGACGCCCTGACGGCGCTCGCGGCCGAACCGGGCATCGATTGGTCGCGGGTCGATGCGTTCCACATGGACGAATATCTCAGTTTGCCCGAAACCGCGCCCCAGCGGTTCGGCAACTGGCTCAAGGCGGCGCTGTTCGACCACCTGCCGTTCGGCAGCGTGCATCTCATCAAGCCGGAGCCCGATCCTGCGCGGGCCATTGCGGACTACGCGGCGGATCTGGCGGCTGCGCCCATCGATGCGGTGGTGCTCGGCATCGGGGTCAACGGGCACCTCGCGTTCAACGATCCGCCTGTGGCCGACTTCGCCGATCCCGCCGACGTGAAGATCGTCGAGCTCGACGACGTCTGCATCCGCCAGCAGGTCGACGATGGCGCATTCCCGACCGAAGCGGACGTGCCGCGCAGCGCCGTGACCCTCACCATTCCGCGGCTGCTGCGCGCCGACCGGCTGTTCTGCGTCGTTCCCGGCGCGCACAAGAAGCCTGCCGTCAGGCGGGCGTTGCGGGACCCCATAGGGGAGGCCTGCCCGGCGACGTCGCTGCGCACGCACCCCGCCTGCACGCTCTATCTCGACAGGGAGTCCGCGCCCGATGGCCTCTGACCCCATCGACGCCGACGCGCTCTGCGACGGCTATTTCGACACCGTCACCGCGCTGATGGCGCGCATTCGCGACGAGGAGCGCGAGCCGCTGGCGCGCGCGGCGGGCCTCCTCGCGGACCAGATCGCGGCGGATCGGCTGGTGCACGTCTATGGCCCCGGCGGCCATTCCAACCTCGCCAGCCAGGAGATCTTTTTTCGCGCGGGCGGACTGATGCACATCGCGGCGATCCTCGACGAGGGGACGCTGCTGTCGAACGGCGCGCTGCGCTCCATGGCCATCGAGCGGACGCCGGGCTACGGCCGCGTCGTCATCGCCGACCGGGATCTCGGCCCCGACGACCTGCTGATCCTGGTCAACGCCTACGGCATCAACGCCGCCCTGATCGACGCGGCGCTGGAGGCCAGGCGCCGGGGCGTCACGCTCATCGGGGTGAGCTCTCGCGAGCATGCGGCGCGGACCTCGCCGGACCATCCCGCCCGGCACCCGACCAAGCAGAACCTGCTCGATGTCGTCGATGTCGCCATCGACACCAAGGTGGAGATCGGCGACGCCGTCGTCAGCGTGCCCGGCTTCGCCGACCCCATCGCCGCGGTATCCACCTTCGCCAACGCCTTCGCGCTGAACTGCCTGACCATCCGGACGGTGGCCTTGCTCGTGGAACGCGGGATCGATCCGCCCGTCTGGCGGAGCGGCAACGCGCCGGGGGGCGATGCGGCCAACGCGCGCTTCATCGGCCGCTTTCGCGGACGCGTCAGGTCGCTGTGATGCGGATCGGCGGCCGCGACCCCCGGACAGGCGAACCGCTCCTCGTTACCGTCGAAGGCGGGCGGATCGCGGCCGTGGAGCGCGGCGATCCCGGCGAAACGCTGTGGCTGTCGCCGGGGCTGGTGGACCTGCAGCTCAACGGCTTCGGCGGCATCGATCTCAACGCCGGGGACGCCGGCCGGCCGCCCACCGCCGAGGATGTGGTGCGGCTGGCTCACGCGGTGGCGGCGACCGGGGTGACGACCTTCGCGCCCACGCTGATCACCGCTTCCGAAGCATCCATCACGGCCGGCCTTCGCGCGATTGCGCAGGCCCGCGCGGCGGATGCGCGGACAGCCCACATGATCCCGCTGGTGCATGTGGAGGGCCCGCATCTGTCGCCGGAGGACGGGCCTCGCGGCGCTCACCCCGTGGAGCACATCCGCCCGCCTGATATCGCGGAGTTCCGGCGCTGGCAGGCGGCCTGTGGCGGGCTGGTGAGGCTCGTGACGCTTTCTCCAAACTGGGCGGAAGCGCCGGCCTACATTGCCGCGCTGGCGGCGGAAGGCGTGACGGTCGCGCTCGGGCACACCAACGCGAGCGGGGCGGAGATCCGCGCCGCGGCGGAAGCGGGTGCGCGGCTCTCGACGCATCTCGGCAACGGCGCGCACGCCGTGCTGCCGCGCCATCCCAACGTGATCTGGGAGCAGCTCGCCGAGGATCGCCTGCATTCGAGCTTCATCGCGGACGGGCACCATCTGCCAGGTTCGACGCTGAAGGCGATGCTGCGGGCGAAGTCGCTGGAGCGCAGCCTTTTCGTCTCCGACGCGGTGGCGCTCGCGGGGATGCCGCCGGGCATTTACGACGCGCCCATCGGCGGGCGCGTCGAGCTGTCGGCGGACGGCCGGCTCGGGACGGTGGGCACGCCTTTTCTGGCGGGGGCGGCCCGTCCGCTGCACGAGGACGTGGCGATCGCTGTCGCCATCGCCGGGCTGACGCTGGGGGAAGCGCTGATGCTGGCGACGCGCAATCCCGGCCGCTTTGCTGGAGGGCGCGGCACGCTGGATGTGGGCGCGCCGGCGGACCTGATCCGGTTCGCCTGGCGGGAGGGCGACCGGGGGCTGAGCTTCGAGAGCATCATGACCGGCGGTGAGCTGCTGTGACCGCAGCTTTAGAGGAGCCGGCCTTTTTCGCGGGCGCGGCGATGGTCGACATCACGCCTCGGACCGGGGTCGCGATGTCAGGATTTGCGGCGCGGACGACGGCGGCGACCGGGACGCACGATCCGCTGACGGCGCGGGCCGTGGTGGTGGGCGACACCGCCATCGTGGTGGCCGACATCATCGGTTTCGACGCGGCGATGAGCGCCCGCATCCGGGCGCGCGCGCCCGTGCCGCCTGAGAACGTGGTGGTTGCGGCGCTGCACACACATGGCGGGCCCGTGAGCATGCCGGGTCGGCTGGGAGACGCGGATCCCGGCACGCTGGACGCCATCGAGGAGGGTTGCATCGCCGCGCTCCACGGCGCCGCGGCGGCGCGCCGGCCATGCCGAATGGCGTATGGCGTGGGGCACGATCCCTGCGTGGCCCACAACAGGCGCAGGCCGGATGGGCCGCGCGACGGGGCCGTTCCGGTCATCGAGATCACCGATCTCGACGGGCGGGCGGTCGCCAGCATCGTCTCCCACGCCTGCCATCCCGTGGTGCTCGGGGCCGACAACACGCTCTGGACTGCGGATTATCCGGGCTTCGTCAGGCGCGAGATGGAGGCGGCGAAGCCGGGATCGCTGTGCATGTACCTGACCGGGTGCGCCGGCGACCTCAACACCGGCCACTCCGCGCAGGCCTCGTTCAGCACCGGCGCTGCGCCCCGGCGGACCTTCGAGGAAGCGAGCCGCATCGGCCGGGCGGTGGCCGCTTCCGCGCTGTCCGCGCCGCTCAGGCCCGTGCATGGAGCCGCCGCGGCGGCGGACGCCACAGTTCACCTGAATTTCGCAAGGCGAGACACGCAGCCGGCGTTGGAGCAAGCCGAACTCTGGCGCAGCGAGTTCCCCGCCAGCGATCCCGGGCGAGCCGCCCTGCTGCGCGCCTGGATCGGCTGGGCCGAGACGGCGGCGAACGCTCCGATGACGCCGGCAGCGGCGCGGGTCAGCGTGCTGCGCTGGGGAAGCGTCCTGCTCGCGGCGTTGCCCGGCGAGCCTTTCTGCCGGACCGGCATGGACATCCAGCGGGCCCTGGGCGGCGCGGTCGTGACGCTGGGCTATGCCGACAGTTGCCCCGGCTACCTGCCGCCGCGCGGCGAATACGCGTTCGGGGGATACGAGGTCGACGACGCGCACCGCTACTACGGGATGCCCGCCCCCTTTGCGCCAGGGTGCGCAGAGACCTTGGCGGACGAAGCTGTCCGGCTCGGCCGCAGGCTCAGGGGCGGCGGCTGACGACTGGACGAGACGAGGCGCGCTGCGGGGCGCTCCTCAGTAGGACGGCTTTTCGGGGAACCAGTCCGGCCGCGCGGGATCGAGGTAGGCGCCTTCGATGCGTTCGACCGCGTAGCGTTCCACGGCCACGCGATCCACGGTGACCCCCAGCCCGGGCGCATCCGGCACGCTGAAGCGGCCGCCCGAGAGCCTCGGCGCATCCGGCGCGATGTCGGCGGCGAGGTAGTCGCGCTCGGTGTCGATGGCGAGCGTCATGTTGGGGATGGACGCAGCGAGGTGGACATAGGCGGCCTGCGAGAGCGCGAGTTCCCCGCCGCTGTGCAGCGTGACGGGGATCCCAGCCGACTCGCAGATGGCGGCCTGCTTGACCACTTGCCACAGCCCGCCCGCCTCATGCGGATCGAGCAGCACCACGTCCGCCGCGCCCATGCGCACGATGTTGCCGACGTCGGCCAGCGTGTAGGCGCTCTCGTCCAGGGCCACGGGGACGGGGATCGCCTTGCGCAGCTCCGCATGGCCGATGAGGTCGTCGAGCTCGAGCGGCTGCTCGACATAGGCGAGGTCGTAGCCGCGCAGCTTCTCCAGCTGGCGGCGCGCCGTGCCGGGGGTCCAGGCCCCGTTCACGTCGGCGCGCAAGGGGAGGTCGCCGATGGCGCGCCGGGCAGTATCGACGATGGAGACGTCGCTCGCCTCGTCGACGCCGATCTTGACCTTGAAGGTGCGGAAACCCCGGTCGAGGAAGCCGCCGATGGTGCGCGTCATCGCCTCCGGATCCTTCACGAAGACGTAGGCCGAGGCTTCGACGTCCTTGCGGTAGAGCCCGCCCCAGAGCTGGTGCAGCGGCAGGCCCGCCTGCTTGCCCAGCGCATCCCAGAGCGCCATCTCGACGGCTGCGATCGCCATCACGGCCGCGCGCTTGTGGTGATAGTAGCCTGCACCGAGCACGTGCTTGTGCAGCTTCTCGGCGTCGGCGACGCGGTAGCCCTTCACCAGCGGCAGCACGACGTTGCGCAGCACCGCGGGCACGGTGTCGATGAGCGAGATCGTCTCTCCCCAGCCTTCGATCCCGGCATCGGTGAGGATGCGCACGACGAGGCGGGTCGCGCCCGTGCGGCGGCCGGAACCCCACAGGATGTCCTCGGCGAAAGGCATGCGCACGAGCCAGGCCTGCGCGTCCGTGACGATCATGGCATACCTTGCATGGCGAACCCCCGCATGGCGAACCCTTCCGGCGTTGCCGCGTGTTCCAGCTTGACGTGGAACTTCTATCCACGATATGGAACACGGAGGAACGGCGCGGTCAAGCGCCGCCGGGAGGATTGCGGCCCCGGCCGCGCCGCAGGACGGAAAGCCGGACCGAGAGCCGATGTCACGCAGCATGTCGCCAGGCCGCAGCGCCGCCGTCGAGGACCTCCCGGAGGAGGATGACGTCGCCCGCGGCGTGCCCGGCGCGCAAGCGCTGACGCGGGGGCTGGCGCTGCTGGATCTCATCGCCGACTCCAAGCGGCCGCTGCGCTTCGTCGACATCGCCGAGCAGTCCGGCCTTGCCAAGGGCACGGCCCACCGCATGCTCGCGGCGCTGGTGGAATCCCGGCTGCTCCAGGTCGACCCCCGTACGCAGACCTACCGGCTCGGCGTAAGGCTGTTCGAGATGGCCCACCGCGTCTGGAACGAGTTCGACCTGCGTGGAGCCGCCGAACCGGAGCTTGAGCGCCTCTGCGAGATGACCGGCGAGGCCGTGCGCCTCGCCATCCTGCAGGGCCGCGAGATCCTCTACATCGACCAGCGCGAGGCCGTGCAGGCCATCCGCCTCGCCAACGGCGTCGGCGGCAGGGCCTCGGCCTACGCCACCTCGGCCGGCAAGGCGCTGCTGGCCCATCTCGATCCCGCCATGCGCCACCGCGTGCTGGCGACGCTGGATCTCCAGCGCTTCACCCCGAACACCATCACCGATGCGGACGCGCTGGAGCGCGAGCTCGATCTCACCAAGGCGCGCGGCTACGCGATCTCCGTCGAGGAACAGACGCCGGGCCTCAACTCCGTTGCAGCCGCGGTGCTGGACCATCGGGCGCGACCCATCGGGGCCGTCTGCGTGCTCGGCCCCTCCTTCCGGCTGCCGGTCGACCGTCTCCACGCGCTCGGCCGCGACGTGATGGAAGCGGCGCGGCGCGTCTCAGGCAATGCAGGGCAGGTCTTCATGTCGATCACCATCGGCGCACGCCCGCTGGGGCCGGTGCGGGCGGACCTCAAGGTCGCCTTCCCCGAGAGCGCGTTCCTGGGCGAAGGGCCGGTCTGGTCGGCGGCGGACCGCAAGCTCTATTGGGTCGACATCCTCGCCCCCTCCGTCCAGGTGAGCGATCCCGAGACGGGGGCGACGCGCTCCATCCGCATGGCGGAGCTGGTGGGCGCCATCGTGCCGCGCCGGCGGGGCGGGTTCGTCGCGGCCATGCAGGGTGGCTTCAAGGCGGTGGACCTCACCACGGGCGCGGCGACCACCATCGCCAACCCGGAGTTCGACAGGCCGGGCAACCGCTTCAACGACGGCAAATGCGACCGCAAGGGCCGCTTCTGGGCCGGAACGCTCGCCATCGACACGACGCCTGACGCGGGCAGCCTCTACCGGCTCGATCCCGACGGTCGAGTGAGCGTGATGGAGACGGGCATCCACGTCTCCAACGGGCTCGGCTGGAGCCCGGACAACACGAAGTTCTACTTCACCGATTCCGGCCGCCGCGAGATCTTCGTCTACGATTTCGACTTCGAGAGCGGCGCCATCGCCAACCGCCGCAGCTTCGCCCGCATCCCAGAAGGTTCAGGCACCCCGGACGGCCTCACCGTGGATGCAGAGGGCTATGTCTGGAGCGCGCATTGGGACGGCTGGTGCGTCACCCGCTATGCGCCGGACGGCTCGGTCGATCGCGTCATCACCTTGCCCGTCCCTCGCCCGACGAGCTGCGCCTTCGGCGGGCCCGACCTGTCGCTGCTCTACGTGACCAGCGCCCGCATTCGCCTTTCCGCCCAGCAACTGGCCGACGCGCCGCTCTCCGGCAGCATCTTCGCGATCGAGACCGGCACGCGCGGGCTTCCCGAACCCTCCTTCGCCGGTTGAGGAGAACCCCATGGCGCGCCTCGACCTTTCCGGCGTCACCAAGAGCTTCGGCACGACGAAGGTGCTGCACGGCGTCGACCTCGCGGTGGAGGACGGCTCCTTCACGGTGTTCGTGGGCCCCTCCGGCTGCGGCAAGTCCACGCTGCTGCGGCTCATCTGCGGGCTCGACGAGGTCGGGTCGGGGACGATCGCCATCGACGGCGAGATCGTCAACGACGTGCAGCCGGCGCGCCGCGGCATCGCCATGGTGTTCCAGAGCTACGCGCTCTATCCCCACATGAGCGTCGCCGCGAATATGGGCTACGCGCTGCGCCTCGCCGGCCAGCCGCGCGACGAAATCGAGCGGCGTGTGAAGGGCGCGGCGGCGATCCTGCGCATCGAGCACCTGCTGGAGCGCAAGCCGCGCCAGCTCTCGGGTGGGCAGCGCCAGCGCGTCGCCATCGGCCGGGCCATCGTGCGCGAACCTCGCATCTTCCTGTTCGACGAGCCGCTCTCCAACCTTGATGCGGCGCTGCGCGTGGAGATGCGGTTCGAGCTGGCGCGCCTGAAGCAGCGGCTCGGCACCACCACGATCTACGTCACCCACGACCAGACGGAGGCGATGACGCTCGCCGACAGGATCGTGGTCATGCACGACGGACGGGTCGAGCAGGTCGGCTCGCCGCTGGATCTCTACCGCGCCCCCGCCAACCGCTTCGTCGCTGGCTTCATCGGCTCGCCCAAGATGAACTTCCTCGACGCCGAGGTGAGCGAGGCGCGGGACGGGCGCGTGGGGCTCAAGGTGGGCGACGCCCTGTTCACCGCCCACGCGGTGCAGCCGCAGGGACCGCGGGTGGAGATCGGCGTGCGGCCGGAGCACTGGACGCTCGGCGCGGCGGACCAGCCGGGGAGCCTTCCCGGCAAGGTCGTCATGACGGAGCAGCTGGGCAGCGACACCTATGTCTACGTCACCACGCCCGCCGCCCCGGACCCGCTGCTGGTGCGGATCGGCGGCGAGATGCCCGTGCGGCCCGGCGAAACCGTCGGGCTGACAGCGCCCGAGGGGCTGATCCACCTGTTCGAGCCCGGCGGCGCAGCAGTGGCCGCCACGCGCCGGCCCGACCTCTCGACGGCCGCGTGAGGACGCTATGAATGACGCCGTCTACCCCAGCCTCAGGGATCGCGCGGTGCTCGTCACCGGCGGCGGCTCCGGCATCGGCGCGTCGCTGGTGGAGCATTTCTGCGCCCAGGGCAGCCGGGTCGCTTTCCTTGAACTGGACCCGACCACCGCCGCCCAGACCGCCGCGAGCATCGAGGGCGTCACGGGCGTCGCGCCGCGCTGGCGGGCCGTGGACCTCACCGACATCCCGGCGACACGCGCGGCCGTCGCCGAGCTGATGGCCGAGACCGGCCCGTTCCGGGCGCTGGTGAACAACGCCGGGAATGACGACCGGCATGTGCTCGAGGAGATCACGCCGGAGTACTGGGACGACCGCTTCGCGGTGAACCTGCGGCATCAGTTTTTCGTCTCGCAGGCCGTAGCCGGGGCGATGGCGGAGGCGGGCGGCGGCTCCATCGTCAATCTCGGCTCGATTTCCTGGATGATGGGCGCGGCGGGGGTGATCGCGTACACGACGGCCAAGGCGGCCGTGGGCGGGCTCACCAAGTCGCTCGCGCGGGAGCTCGGCCCACGCAAGATCCGCGTCAACGCCATCGCGCCGGGTTGGGTGCTGACGCCGCGCCAGGTGAACCGGGCTATGGCGACCGCGCCCGAGAAGTTCGCGCAGTACCTGGAGCGCCAGTGCCTGAAGGAGCACCTGGCTCCGGCGGACATCGCCCGCCTGGCGCTCTGGCTCGCCGCGGACGACAGCCGCCTCGCCACCGGACAGACGTACATCCTCGACGGAGGCGTCGTTTGACGAGGTTCATACGGTGTTTCGGCCCCCTTCGGGGCTTCTTCGGCCTCATTCAGCGCGTTCCCCACACGCCGAATGTCTACACAGCAAGTTGGAACGTAATTCCACGATATGAAACGGGAGGATGACATGAGCATGCTGCATTGGATCAAAGGGGCGGCCCTCGCCGCCACCGTCGGAGCCGGCCTCGCCGCCTCCGGCGCACGCGCCGCCGACATGACGTTCATGTCCTTCACCTTCGCCGAGGAAGCCAACAAGGCCTCCGTGCAGAAGCTGATCGACGATTTCCAGGCGCAGAGCAAAGTCTCCGTCGAGCCGCAGGGCTATGCCTGGGGAGACATGCAGAAGAACATCCTGCTGCGCTCGCGCTCTAATACGGCGCCGGATGTGGCCCAGCTCTCCGAGCGCTGGCTGCCGAACTTCGCCTCGCTGCCCAAGGTCGTCGACTTCAACGAGGTCTACGGCAAGGAACAGCTCGCCGCCCTGCTCGATCCCGCCGCGCTGCGCATGGGCCAGGTGAACGGCAAGCAGATCGGCATCCCGCTCATGACCGGCTCGATCGGCATGATCGCCAACAAGGAAGTGCTTGAGAAAGCCGGCGTTTCCACGATGCCGACGACCGTCGCCGAGTTCAAGGCGGCGCTGCTGGCCGTGCGCGACAAGGTGCCGAACTCGGTGCCGTACGCCATGGCCACCAAGAACAACAACTCCATCATCCTCGACTACATGATCTGGGTCTGGGCCCATGGCGGCCAGATCATCGCCGAGGACGGCACGGTGAAGGTCGGCTCGCCCGCCGGCAAGGCCGCGCTGGCCTTCATGGCCGACATGATGAAGGAGCGCCTCGCCGCCCCCGAGATCGACCGGCCCGACAGCCGCCGGCTGTTCGGCCAGGGCGTCACCGCCTTCTACTTCGACGCGCCGCAGGCCCGCGGCTTCCTGCGCAACTTCTCCGGCAAGGGCGAGGCCTTCGACCCCGCCATCGCGCCGGTGAAGACCCCCGTGCTCAAGGCCGGCGACACGCCGCGCTCGATCGAGTGGGGCCATGTGCTGATCGCTTTCTCGCCGGACGGCAAGCTCTCCAAGGACGCGCCTGCGGCCAAGTGGATGTCCTTCATCATGTCGGACGCCGCGCAGACCACCTTCACCCTCGGCCAGAGCGCCTTGCCGGTGACCCAGGCGGCCCGCAAGTCCGCCGCGGCGAACAAGGACGCCTTCCTCACCGCGTGGGGCGAGGCCACCGGCGTGCCGCTGCGCAACGAGATCGGCATCTGGACCAACGCCGCCGAGCTGACGACCATCGTCGGCGAGGAAGTGCAGGGCGCGCTGCTCGGCCAGAAGACCGCCGATGCGGCGGTGGACGCCATGCAGAAGCGGCTCGAGACGGCGATGGCCAACCTGAAGAAGGGCGGCTGAGCGTTCGGCTCCCGGGACTGCGAGCCTGAAGTCGCGGACCATGGGCGAAGGGTGGCGTACGCCAACGTGGTCATCCCCGGCCGGAGCGGCGGAGCCGCGCAGGGGAAGGGGATCCAGGAGTCTGGGTTCGATCCCTCCGGGTCTCATGGCCGGCGGCGGCGCCCTTTGGTCGATTGGGATGGCGGAGAGATCGCACCCCGTCTCCTGGATCCCCTTCCCTCGCTTCGCTCGCCGGGGATGACCGGCGGTGTCTTTACTCCGCGTGAGGTCAACCATGGCAGCCGACGAGCGACAACTTCCAACCTCCTTGGTCATCCCCGGCCGGAGCGGCGGAGCCGCGGAGGGGAAGGGGATCCAGGAGTCTGGGTTCGATCCCTCCGGGTCTCATGGCCGGCGGCGGCGTCCTTTGGTCGATTGGGATGGCGGAGAGATCGCACCCAGTCTCCTGGATCCCCTTCCCTCGCTTCGCTCGCCGGGGATGACCGGCGTTGTTTTCCGGGCATAGGACCGGGATCTGTAAGGCAATCGAGACACTGAATGAGTGACGCATCCATCCCCGCACAAGTCCCCCGCGCACCCCTGCGCGTCTCGCCCAACGCCGACCCACGTGGGCTCAAGGCGGGGCAGCAGCGGTTCGGGATGTTGTTGCTTATTCCGTGCGTTGCGGCGTTCCTGCTGGTGATCGCGTATCCGTTCCTGCGGGCGCTCGGGACGTCGCTCTACAAGGACACGATCGACATCCCCGCGCCGGTGTTCATCGGCTTCGCCAATTTCAGCCGCGTCTTCCAGGACCCGGCCATCCTCGGCTCCTTCGTCACCACGGCGATCTACGTGGTGCTGGCGACGGCGGGCACCATGGCGCTGGGGCTCGCCTGGGCGCTGCTGATGCACCAGCCCTTCCCCGGCCGCGGCGCACTGCGGGCGATGTCGCTGCTGCCGTGGGTGCTGCCGTCAACAGTGTGCGCCTTCGTCTGGGGCTGGATCTTCAACAGCCGGTTCGGCGTGCTGAACGCGGTGCTGATGTCGCTGGGCGTCATCGAATTCCCGCAAGCCTGGCTGTCGACGCCGGCCAGCGCGATGACGGCCGTGGTCATCACCAAGGTGTGGCTCTCCGTGCCGCTCTACATGGCGTTCTTCCTCGCAGGCCTGCAGACGCTCGACAAGGAGCAGCTCGAGGCCGCGCGCGTGGACGGCGCGGGCAACTGGGTGCTGCTGCGCGACCATGTGATGCCGCACCTCAAGCCCGTCTTCAGCGTGGTCGTCGTGCTGGGCATGATCGGCAATCTGCAGCACTTCGACACGATCTACGCGCTGACCGGCGGCGGCCCCGTGCGGGCCACGACAGTGCTCTCGATCGAGGTCTATCGCCGCGCTTTCGAGCACTGGGATATCGGCCTCGCTTCCGCCGTCGGCGTGCTCTGGGTCGCGACGATCCTGCCGCCCGCCTACTTCTACCTGCGCCAGCTTCTGCGGGGGACCTGAGCCATGTTCGACCTTCGCTCCCCGCTCGCCCGCGGCGTCTTCACGGCGGCGCTCGCCATCATCGGGTTCTTCCTGTTCTTCCCGATCTACTGGCTGGCCACTTCCGCGCTGAAAACCAACGGCGAACTCTACCGGATCATCCCCACGGCGTGGCCGCACGAGTTCACCTTCACGCATTTCTGGACGGCGCTGACGCGCGGCAACCTGCCGAACCAGTTGAAGAACAGCCTGATCGCCTCCACGGCGAGCGCGGCGCTGAACACGACGCTGGCGGTCTACGCCGCCTACAGCTTCGCCAAGTATCGCTACGCCGGCCGGCGCGTGGTGATGATGGTGATCTTGTCGGCGCAGATGTTCCCCTTCGGGGTGCTGCTAATCAGCCTCTATCCGATGCTGTCCAGCCTGGGGCTGATCGACACGCGGCCGGGGCTGATCGCCTCCTACATCGTGTTCTCGCTGCCCGTGTCGACCTACATGCTCTACTCCTACTTCGCGCAGGTGCCGGACGAGCTGATCGACGCCGGGCGCGCGGACGGCGCGAGCGACCTGCGCATCCTGCACACCATCGTGCTGCCGATCTCCATTCCGGCGCTGGTGACGGTGTTCCTCTACGGCTTCATGTGGTCGTGGAACGACCTCCTGTACTCGCTGACGATCATCGTCTCCGAGGACAAGCGCACCATCGGGCCGGGGCTGCTGCTCGCCTATCTCAACGAGACGAACAGCGACTGGGGCGCGGCCATGGCCGCCTCGCTGCTGGCCTCCCTGCCCGTCGTCATCGCCTTCGCCTTCCTCCAGCGCCACTTCGTGGCCGGCGTCACCGCAGGAGCCGTGAAATGAGTGCTCTCTCAGGGGTCTTCCCGGTTGTGCCGACGCCGTTCACCGAGGCGGGCGGGGTCGACGAGGCCGCGTTCCTGCGGTTGGCCGACTGGGCGCTGGCCTGCGGCGTCGACGGGCTCGTGTTTCCAGGCATGGCGAGCGAGGTGGAGACGCTGTCGCCCGAGGAACGGGCTGGGCTGGTGGCGGCACTCGGGCGGCGGATCGCCGGGCGCGTGCCTTTCATCGTGGGGGCGAGCGACGCGGATCCCGCGCGAGCCGCGGCGCGGGGCGCCGAGGGCAAGGCGGCGGGCGCTGTGGCCGCGATGGTGATGGCGCCAAACCGGATCGGCGCGGACGTGGACGGGCACATCGCGTACTTCACGGCTGTGGCGGGAGCCGCCGGCCTGCCCATCATGCTGCAGAACGCGCCCGCCCCGATGGGTGCGGGGCTTGCCCCGGCGCAGGTGGCGGAGGTGGTGCGGGCCGTACCGGGCGTTCGCTTCGTGAAGGAAGAAACGCTGCCGTGCGGGCAGCATGTGACGCGTATCCTCGAGGCGGCGGGGGACTCCCTCGACGCCGTGTTCGGCGGGGCTGGTGCGCGCTACGTCATCGACGAACTCGCGCGCGGGGCGGCGGGCACCATGCCGGCGCTGGAGATCGCCGACGTGCATGTGCGCATGGTGCGGGCCTTCCGGTCAGGCGCCGTTGCGGAGGCGCGGAGGCTCTACAACGCCACCTTGCCGCTGCTGGCCTTGCAGATGGTGTTCCGGGTGCGGGCGACGAAGGAGGTGCTGCGCCGCCGCGGCCTGCTGGCGGGGACCCACGCCCGCGCGGCCGGGCCGGTTCCTGACGCGCAGGACCTGCGTGAGATACGGGACCTGCTCGCGGACTGCGCCGGCGTTTTCACGCGCGACATTCCCGAGTTCGGAGCCTGACCATGCCCATCGACGCCATCCGCTCCGTCGAGACCTTCATCATCTCCATCCCGCGCGAAGTGCCCTATCTCGGGCCGCTGCGGGAGGGGGAGAGCATCAACGCCAAGGGCTATGTGGTCCGCAACGGCAACCGTTCGATCTACCCGACATCGGACATGTCCGTGCTGGTCAAGGTGACCGGCGAGAGCGGGAAGGTGGGCTGGGGCGAGACCTACGGCATCGTCGCGCCGCAGGCGGTGACGGCGATCATCAACGAGGTGCTGGGACCGGTGGTGATCGGCCGCGATCCCGCCGACGCCGCCGTGATCCACGAGGACCTCTACGACCTCATGCGCGTGCGCGGCTTCTGGGGCGGCTACTATGTCGACAGCCTCGCGGGCGTGGACATCGCGATCTGGGACCTGTTCGGCCAGGCGACGGGGCTGCCGGTCTCGGCGCTGCTCGGCGGACGGCGGCATCACCGCCTGCCGGCCTATGTCTCCGGCCTGCCCAAGGCCACGCTGCAGGAACGCTGCGACCTCGCGGTGGAGTGGGCCGGGCGCGGCTTCAAGGCGATCAAGTTCGCCGCCGCCATGTCGGACGTCGGCATCGTGCGGGAGATGGCGGCGCTGCGCGAGGCGGTGGGGCCGGAGATCCAGCTCTGCGTGGACCTGCACTGGAAGTTCACCGCGGGGGAGGCGATCCGGCTGATCAGGCGGCTGGAGCAGCACAATCTCTGGTTCGCCGAAGCGCCCTGCGCGCCGGAGGACCTCGAGGGCCAGGCGCAGGTGGCCCGCTCCATCGGCGGGCCGCTGGCGCTGGGCGAGGAGTGGCGGACGGTGTTCGAATACCGGCCCCGCTTCGAGGCGCGGGCGATGAGCATCATCCAGCCGGAGATGGGGCATACGGGGATCACCGAGTTCCACCGCATCGGCGTGATGGCGCACGCGTTCCACGTCGACACCATCCCGCACGCCTCCATCGGCTGCGGCATCTTCATGGCGGCGAGCTTGCAGGCGACGGCGGCGCTGCAGAAGGTGCCCTACCACGAGTACCAGCACTCGATCTTCGACAAGAACCTGCAGTTCGCGAGCGGCGACATGGCCTGCGAGGCGGGGTTCTACACCGTGCCGACAGGCCCCGGCCTCGGCGTCACGCCGAAGGACGCGGTGTTCCAGCATGTGATTGCAGAGGGGCGGTCGGGGTAACGCGCTTGGTCATCCCCGGCGCGCCGCAGGCGCGGGAAGGGGATCCAGGGGACGGGGTTCGACGGGCGCAGCGCCTTTTCTTCGGCGATACAAGTCTGGATCCCCTTCCCGGCGCTGCGCGCCGCCGGGGATGACCACGTTGATGAGCGTGATGACGGATGAGGGAGCTATCGGTGACCAAACGCTACCAGGGAGTCTTCCCCGTTCTCTACGCCTTCTTCGACGCGGAAGGCCGGCTCGATCGCGACGCCATGCGGGTGCAGGTGGAGCACTGCATCGCGGCGGGGGCGCATGGGATCATGGTGCTGGGCCTCGTCACAGAGGTGCACAAGCTGGACGTCAACGAGCGCCTCGCGCTCGTCGAGATGGTAGGCGAGCTGATCGCCGGGCGCGTGCCCTACGCGGTCACGGTGGGCGAGCCGACCATCGCCGGCCAGGTTGCGTTCGCGCGCCAGGCGAGGGACGCCGGGGCGGATTGGGTGATCCTGCAGCCGCCGACGGCCGGCGGTGGCGGCGAGGCCGAGGTGGTGCGCTTCTTCGGGGCCGTCGCCGACAGGCTGGACATGCCGGTGGCGGTGCAGAACAACCCGGTGAACCTCGCCGTCTCGCTTTCGCCCGCCAATCTCATCGCGCTTCATCGCAACCACGCCAACGTCACGCTGCTGAAGGGCGAGGGCTTCTCGGTCGATATCGCCCGCGTCATCGAGGGCACGGACGGCGCGATGGACGTGTTCGGCGGCCATGGCGGTCTCGAATACATGGCGCTGCTACGCTCGGGCGGGCGCGGTCTCATTCCCGCGCCGGACTGCCTGCCGGTCCAGGTGCGGATCTTCGAGCTCTTCATGCAGGGCACGCCCGAGTCCCTCGCCGAGGCCGAGCGCCTGCATCGGGAGGTGCTGCCGCTGATCGTGTTCATGACCCGCGGCATCCCCACGCTGCTCGCCTACGGCAAGCGCTTCATGGCGCGCCGTCTCGGCCTGCCCGAGCCCGATCAACGCGAGCCGAGCGCGAGCGTCACGCCGTTCGGCATGGCGGAGCTGGACGGGCTGTTTCGCGCGCTGGAGCAGGTCGAAACGCGGATCCGGAATGGTGGCTGACGCACGCCACGAGGGGCCGGCAGGCGTCACGAACGGCTTGCCGCATCAACTCAACGCGCTAAGCTTGGCGTGACGTCTTGCTGTTCAGCCTCTGCCTGGAATAGGCGGCGGCAATCCGACGTATGCCTCACTCGATGCCTTGACGAGTATCCAAGAGATGCAGGCCCGGTGAGTTCGGCAGTCGAGCCTGCGTGTCCTGATCCCGCGATGCCGACCAGCGTCAGGAAGGGTAGCACGATGCATGGACAGCTCAGAACACGAGGCGGCGCGACTGTCGACGCCGGAGCGATCGACGCGTTCGCCGCCGGTATCGGCGGACAAGTGATCCGTCCGGGCGACACCGAGTACGAGAAGGCGCGGCACATCTGGAACGCCGTGATCGACAAGCATCCCGGCATGATCGTGCGCGCCAGGGGCACGGCCGACATTGTCAGCGCCGTTCGTTTTGCGCGCGAGCACGACATCCTGGTCGCGGTGCGCGGCGGCGGGCACAACGTGGCGGGCCGCGCAGTCTGCGACGATGGCCTCGTCATCGACCTCTCCCTCATGCGCGGCGTCATCGTCGATCCGGCGAACCGGACTGTGCGCGTCCAGGGCGGCGCGACGCTGGGCGATGTCGACCGGGAGACACATCTGCACGGGCTGGCCGTGCCCGCCGGCGTGATCTCCAAGACGGGGATCGCCGGGCTGGCTCTCGGCGGCGGCGTGGGCTGGCTGGTGCGCAAGTACGGTCCGACCTGCGACAACGTCCTCGCCTTCGAGGTGGTGACCTCGGACGGGAAGGTGCTCACCGCCAGCAAGGATGAGCACCCCGACCTGTTCTGGGCCCTGCGCGGGGGAGGCGGGAATTTCGGGGTCGTCGCCTCGTTCCTGTTCAAGGCCTATCCCGTGCACACGGTGCTCGGCGGGCTCATCGTCTACCCGCGCGCGCAGGCGGTCGCCGTGCTGCGCAACTACCGGGACTTCATGCGGACCGCGCCGGAGGACCTGACCGTCTACAGCGCGCTGGTGTCGACGCCAGACGGCCAGCCGGCCATCGCGGTGGTTCCCTGCTACAGCGGCGACCTCGCGGAGGGCGAAAGGGTCCTTGCGCCGCTGCGCAAGTTCGGCGAACCCATGGTCGACGCCGTGCAGCAGCTGCCATTTCCGCAAATGCAGCAAGTGCTCGACGGGGCTTTTCCGGACGGGATGCGCAACTACTGGAAGTCCACGTTCCTGAAGGAGCTGAGCGACGCCGCAATCGAGACGATCGTCGCGCAGGGCAACCGGATGCGCTCGCCGCTGTCATCCATCGTGGTCGAGTTTTATGGCGGCGCGGCCGGCCGGGTGGGACCGGCGGAGAGCGCCTTCGCCCAGCGCCAGGCCGAGTACGACGTCGGCTTCATGGCCCAGTGGGCCGATGCCGCCGAGGACGAGGAGCACATGGCATGGGCGCGCGGCGCGTGGGAGGCCATGCGGCCGTACTCAAGCGGAGGCTACCTCCTGAACTTCCTCGCGGAAGAGAGCCCGGACATCGTGCGCGCGGCCTTCGGGGCCAACTACGACCGCCTCGCCGCGCTGAAGCTTCGCTATGATCCGCGGAACTTCTTCAGCCTGAACCAGAACATCAAGGCGGGAGCGGCGTAGCGCGCGCTGGCGGAAGAATCGGGCAATCCGGCGGGCGATGCTCCCCGGATTGCTTTCCCGGCTCTGCCCCGCGGCTCAGGGCTGCCCGATCAGCTCGACGCAGGCTTGCAGCTTCACCCAATCGGCGGCTTCGAGTGTCCGGAAGGGTGGGCGGCACACGCCACAATCCTGGCCCATCAACTTCAGGATGCCTTTCACGCCGGGGAAGACCCCGACGTCGATGAGCACGTCGATGACACGGTTGGCGCGGGTCTGCAGTGCGAGGGCGTCGGCCAGCCTTCCGGCTTCGAAAGCCTCCTGCAGCGCGACGAAGAGGTGGCCCATGACGTTGTAGGTCGTGCCGATGGCTCCGTCCGCGCCCATCGCGAGGCCGGCGAGGCAGACCTCGTCATAGCCGTTGAAGATGACGGCGCCCGGGCGGTGCCGCTTGAAGCGCTCCAGCAGATAGAGGTCCTGCGAGGTGTGCTTTATGCCGGCGACCTCGGGCCGGTCGAGCAGGCGCAGCAGGTCGTCGGCGGTGAGCCGGCCGACCTTGCCGCCGAAATTGTAGACGATCAGCGGCAGCGGCACCTCGGCGATGAGCCGCTCGTAGTGGGCCATCAGCTCGGCGCGGGAAAAGTCGTAATAGAAGGGCGGGATGGCGGAGATGGCGTCGTAGCCGGCTTCGGCCGCTGCGCGGCCCATTCGGATGCTGTCCTGCGTGGCGATGGCCCCGACATGGGCGATGAGCTGGCAGCGGCCCGCCGCCACGCGCGCTACGGCCTGCAGCACCGCGATGCGCTCCTCCACGCTCTGCAGGAAAGCCTCGCCGGTGCTGCCGCCGACATAGAAGCCGTCGATGCCCTGGGCGAGCTGGAACGGCACGAGCGCCTCCAGCCGCGCCATGTCCACCGCGCCGTCCTCTCGATAGGGGGTGATCAACGCGGAGAGGATGCCGCCGCGCCGGCGCGGGGTTCTGCTGGTGGCGGGCATGGGATGTCCTTCAGTGGGCCGCCGCCTTCGCGCGGCTGCGGTTTTGCTTCATGGAATAGCGCAGGCGGGCGTCGCCGAGATGCTTGGTCATGGCGGCGACGGCTTCGGTCATGTCCCTGCGCTCGATGGCGGCGAGGATGGCGACGTGGTCGGCGTGGCTCTTGCGGTTGTTGGCCTCGACGTTGGGCAGGATGGGCCGCTCGTTGATGATCCACTCCACGATGGCGTCGTGCATGGCGACGAAGATGGGGTTGCCCGGCATCTCGGCCAGCACGCGGTGGAAGGCGACGTCCGTCGTCACGAAGGCCGGGCCCTGGCCGATCGCAGCCTCGTTGGCCTTCACCGCCTCGCGCAGCCTGGCCATCTCGTCCTCGCCGGCGTAGTCGCAGGCGTGGGTGACGAGGAAGACCTCCAGCGCGAGGCGCGCCTGCTCGAAGTGGTCGAGCCCGTTGGGCTGCTCCAGGAGCTGCCGCGCCGTGGAGCCGAGCTCGTTCAGAAGGTGCCTGGGGGACGGGCGGAGCACCTTGGGGCGTTCGCCGGAATTGATCTGGACGAGGCCCATCTTCTGCAGGGCGAACAGCGCCTCCCGCACCGAGGGCCTGCCGACGCCGAACAGCGCCATCAGCTCGCGTTCCGGCGGCAGGGAAGAGCCGGGCTGGTAGGCCCCCTTGCGGATGGCGGCCTCCAGGCGCTCGACGATCTGGTCGGACAGCTTGCGCCGCCGCACCGGACCCAATGAGCCGCTTTCCCGAGGCATGCCGTTCCTTCCCGCGACGCGCCCTTCCGGCGCGTGTCGGGGAACTCTAGAGCACCCAGCTTTCCATTGACAAGCAAGTTCTGGTGTAGCTGTTATACCAAAGACGGGCTCGCAGAAGCCGCCGCCAGATCGCATCCGGGAGGAGTTCGACCATGTCACAGATGACCAGACGCGGCTTTGGGGCCGTGCTCGCCGCCGGCGTCTTCATGCCCGCCATCGGCGCGCGCGCCCAGGCCACCGTGATCCGCTGGGGCGAGTCGCTGGCGCCCACGCATCCGCAGGTCATCATGGTCGACCGGATCGCCAAGGAGGTGAAGGAGAAGAGCGGCGGGCGCATCGACATCCAGGTGTTCCCGAACGGCCAGCTCGGCTCGGGCAAGGAGATGATGGAGAACGTCTCCGCCGGCGTGATCCAGCTCACCACGGACGGGGCGGGCGCTCTCTCGGTGTTCCTGCCGCAGCTCTCCGTGATCGAGGCTCCCTATCTCTGGCGCGACGCGGCGCACCTCGCCAAGGTTGCGACTTCGCCGCTGTTTGCAAAGATGAACGAGGAGCTCGCGGCCAAGCGCGGCATGCGCCTGCTCAGCGTCACCTATTACGGCAAGCGACACCTGACGACGGGCAAGACTTCGGCCCAGAAGCCCTCCGACATCGCCGGGCTGAAGCTGCGCGTTCCTCCGGTGGACGTGTTCCGCGCGATGGTGGAAGCCTGGGGCGCGCAGGCGACGCCGATCGCCTTCCCCGAGCTCTACCTCGCGCTCAGCCAGGGCGCGGTGGACGGGCAGGAGAACCCGCTGCCGACTATCGCCAGCAGCAAGTTCAACGAGGTCCAGAAGTTCCTGGTGCTCACGCAGCACGTCATCACGCCGCGCATGCCGATCGTCAACGAGGCGTTCTGGAAAGGCCTTCCCGCCGCGGACCGCGAGACGATCCAGGGCGCGATCAACACACAGAGCGCCTGGCAGAACGGCGAGCTGCTCTCGCAGGAAGCGTCGCTGGTGGGCACGCTGAAGACGGGCGGCATGACGGTGATCGAGCCTGATGTCGAGCTGTGGCGCAAGCCGGTGCTGGACGTCGTGCCGAAGCGCTTCGAGGAGCGCTGGGGCAAGGGCACCTTCGACAGCCTCGTCGCCCTGTGAGTCCGGCTGGGCTGCTGCGAGGGCTCGACCGCGCCGTCGCCGCAACGGCGGCGGCGGCGCTGGTGATGCTGCTGACGGTCGTGTCGCTGGGGATCGTGATGCGCGCGGCCGGCAGGCCGCTGAGCTGGACCGACGAGATGAGCGGCTACCTGATGGTGTGGCTCGCCTGCCTCGGCTGGATCCTGGCCACGCGGCGCGGGGCGCACATCCGCATCCGCTACTTTCAGCACAAGTTGCCCAGCGGGGGACGGCGCGGTTTCGAGGTCGTGATCCAGGGCGCGATGGCCGTCGTGGGGCTGGTGATCGGGGTGCAGTCGATCCATCTCGTGGCGGTGAACCACGACATCGAGGCCGTCAGCATCCCCATCTCCACGGCCTGGATGTATGTGCCGATGATCCCTGCCGGGTTCGTCATGGCGGCACAGGCCGTCGCGGACCTCGTGCGCAGCGTGTCGGGCCGGGCAGACGCGCTGCTGGATCCCATGGACGATCCCGCCCTGATGGATAAAGCCACTTGATCGGCCTCATGCTGAAGATCTCCGGAGGCTGGCTGGTCGCCATCCTCGCCGGAATGCCGCTCTTCGCCTCGATGGCGGTGGCGGCGCTCGCCTTCCTGTGGTTCGGGGGCGTGCCAATCAGCCTGTTGCCGCAGAAGATGGCGGGATCGATGAACTCGTTCCCCATCGTCGCGGCGCCGCTCTTCATCCTGATGGGCAACATCCTGGCCGCGGCGCGGATCACGGACCGGATCGTCGCCTTCGCCAGCGCGGTGATCGGCTGGGTCCGAGGCGGCTACGCGCACGCCAGCATCCTCACCAGCATCATCTTCGCGGGCATGGTGGGCTCTGCGGTGGCCGATGCGGCCGGCTCCGGCGCGATCGAGATCCGCGCCATGACCAAGGCGGGCTACAGGCCCGAGACGGCGGCTTCGATCACGGCCGCGGCGGCCACCATCGGGCCGATCATCCCGCCCTCGCTGCCGATGGTGATCTACGGCGTCTCCGCCGACGCCTCCATCGGCAAGCTGTTCGTGGGCGGGATCATTCCCGGCCTGCTGATGGGGCTGTCGCTGATGGTGATGGTCAGCATCGTCGCGCGGCGCGAGGGCATGGGCCGCCAGCCCTTCGCGGGCTTCCGCGCCATCGGCCGCACCTTCCTGCACAGCTCATTCGCGCTGATGACGCCGGTGCTGATCCTGGGCGGGATGTTCAGCGGCGCCTTCACGCCGACCGAGGCGGCGGCTGCCGCGTGCCTGTGGGCGCTGTTCCTGGGTTTCGTGGTCTACCGCACGCTGGAGGTGAAGCAGCTCGTGCCGATCCTGGTCGACACGGTGGAGACAACGGGCCTCGTGACGGTGCTGGTGATGGCGGCCGGCGCGCTGGGCTGGTGCATGTCGATCTCGCGCCTGCCCCAGACCCTGGCGCCCGAGATCGTGCACACGATCACCAGCCCGCTCGCCTTCCTGTTTCTGTGCAACATCCTGCTGCTGGTGGTCGGCTGCTTCATGGAAGCGCTGGCGGCGATGTTGATCCTGATCCCGATCCTGGTGCCGGCCGCCATGGGCTACGGCATCGATCCCACCCAGTTCGGGGTGATGGTGATCCTGAACCTGATCCTGGGGACGATCCACCCGCCCATCGGCGTGGTGCTGTTCGTCGTGACCCGGATCGCGGGGGTCTCCTTCGAGACGATGTCGCGGGCGATCCTGCCGTGGCTGATTCCGCTGCTGGTGGTGCTCGTCGCGATCACGGTGTGGCCGCCGCTGACGACCTGGCTTCCGGGCATCGTGTTCCGGTAATCGCGTGGCTGCTCAGAGGCTGGCGAGCGTCAGGGCGGTGACCGCAACGTTGAAGGCGCCCAGCGAGAACAGGGCGGCGATGATCGCCTGCTTCAGGACTTGCGCTTTGCGGATCTGGTGCAGTTCGGCCATGACGGCCTCCTCTTGTCTGGTGAAGTCATCATCGCTCCGGCTCCCGCGGAACGATGTGCGTGAAGGCACACGTTGAGGTTGAGATAATTCGCGACGTAAAAGTTGATGGTTTGACATCAGTCCTCCTTGTGGAGGCGGTGGTCCCTGGTTCAGAGGTCTCGGCTTGGCCAGAGGTCTTGGCTTGATCAGGGGTCTTGGCTTGTTCAAAGACCAAGCAGGGTGATCGCCGCCAGGGAGAGGTTGACCAGGGCGAGCGCCAGCACGACCCCCAGCATGACGTGCAGGGAATCCAGGCGCCTCATGAGTGTTTCGACAGTCGTCATCGCAGCCTCCTTGAATCACGGACCGCACCATGCCGCCGGATTCCGGGGAAGGCTGTGACGCGCTTCACAGGTGCGCAGCCGCGGCGGGAGCGGGACGATGCAACGCATGCTTGCGTTCCGGGCCGCAGGCGGCGCAGTGTTCCGGATCGCCCCAGGTCGAGCCGAGGACAGCCGTGACACTCCTGCGCGCCGTGATCTTCCTCCTGCCGCTGCTCCTGCTACCCGCCGGAGCGCATGCGGCCTCGACGGGCAATTCTCCTGGCCGCGTGGTCGCGCCTTCGGCTGCCCAGCCCATCAGGAAGACCGCGCCGCAAGCCAAGGCCTCGGCGGCTGCCCGGCCCGGGACCACGCGGCCCGCACCGGCTCCCCAGGACGACCAGAGCTATCTGTTCGCCACCGATCCGCGATCGGGCAAGGGGCCGCCGGACTACGTGACCAGCGGCAGCAAGCACTCGAACCAGCCGTGGTTCATGACGATCTACGACACGGTGGGCGACTGGCGCTGACACGGTGCAAAGCCATGCGGGCGGATTAACCCGCAGTTTGCCGGGAGCCTCGCCGATTAGCATAAACACCGACAGATCGTTTAACGCGGTTTAAGCGCCTCACGCGCTTTATCATGCGTGTGTTCGAGTCCCTCACGTCATGACGATCCAGCGTTCCAGCCACCGTTTCGTCCGCTATCGCATCAGCGCCATGCAGGTCGTGGTTCTCTGCGTTGCGCTGACCGCCGGCGGCAGCGCGGCCTATCTCGCCTCGGGCTCGACGGCGGCCGCGCCGATCGTGCAGTTCGTCGAGGCGGCCTCGCCCCTGAAAACCGCCGAGGTGCTGGCGCTGGCGAAGGACATGCCGGTCGGCTCGGCCATGACCGCAGCCGACCTGCGCTGGCAGCTCTGGCCCGCCGACGGCGTGACGCCCACCATGGTGACCCGGAGCGCCAGCCCCAACGCGCCGCAGGAGTTCGAGGGCGACCTGGTGCGCGTCGCCATGCTCGCCGGCGAGCCGGTGCGGCCGGAGCGCCTCATCAAGGGCAAGCAGGGCGGCCTGATGTCGGCGATGCTGCCCCCCGGGCGGCGCGCGCTCGCCATCAACATCGACACCCGCGGCACCAACTCCGCCGGGGGCTTCATCTTCCCCAACGACCGCGTCGACGTGATCAAGCTGACGCGCGACGAGCAGGCCAGCCGCATGCAGGGCAGCGACATCTATGGCAGCGAGACGCTCCTGAAGAACGTGCGCGTCCTCGCGATCGGCCAGAACATCCAGGAGCGGAACGGCGAGAAGGTCTATGTCGGCGAGACCGCCACCCTCGAGCTCGAGCCCAAGCAGGTGGAAGACGTGTTCCTGGCGCAACGTTACGGCCAGCTGACGCTGTCGTTGCGCAGTCTGCAGGACGGATCGAAGCCGGAGGCTGCGTCGCCTGGCGAGGAGGCCGTGCGCCCCGTCAACGTGCGCTACAGCGGAACGGCTTCCCGCCGCTTCTACTGCTCGGAAGCCACCTGCGCCGACGGCAAGTAGGAATTTCAGCGTGCGACGAAGTACCCGCCGATGAGGACCCCGGCCAGGGCCGAGAGAGCGGCGAAGCCGATGGCGGTAGCGGAACTCGGATCGTAGCAGCGAGGCGACGACAAGGCGGCCTGGCAGATCAGTTGGCCGAAGTCGTGCAGAAGGTCCAGCGGCATCATCGTCGAGACCCGGCGTCGAGCGCGGCAGTTGCCGCAACCTCAACCATACACCGAATGGCTACAACGCGGAGTTAATGCCGAGACGATCCACAATTAATGCATGCGACGCCGTTAGCAGCCCGACAAGGCTCGAATGCTTTCGATCAGCGCGCCCTCCGGCGAGGGCCTGACGGCGACGATGGCGTCCCCGTTGCAGACCGCCCGGTCTCGCGTGACGAAACTGTAGCGGGCACGCAGCGTGGACGGGCCGATCTGCTGGACGTCCATGAGACGCAGAGGTTGCAGCAGGCCACCGTAGAAGCGCTCCATGGCCGCCACCGAGAACGGCCCGCGGCCACGTTTGGAGGGGATGAGGTAGCGTGCGGCGTCGATGCCGTCTGCACGGCCCAAGGCGTTGTAGAACCCGGCGACCACGCTTCGCCCGTCCGACGCGCCCGCTTCGGGTGGGGGCGCAGGCGGAAGCGGCGACGGAGCGATAGGTCCGGCGTACCGAGGCTCAGCTTGGCGAGTCTCGGGCTGGCGAGCCTCGGGTTGACGAGCCTCGGGCGCGCGAAGCGGGGGAAGAGCGGGCTCGGGTCGCCGCGGCGGGACCGCCGTTTCCGGCACGTCGGGACCCCGGGCGTAATCGTTCCTCCGGCGAACGTCCGGTGGTGGCGCGGACCTGTCGCTGTCGGCGCTAACGCCGGCTTCGTCGTCGTCCTGCGGGGCCGGCTCCCCCGATCGCGGTCGCTCGAGAGGCGCAGGTGGCGGCTGCTCGATCGCCGGCGGGGCGGAGCGGGCCGGCGGCCTGGGTGACAAGGCGGCCGTCTGGTCGTCTGGCTCCGGCGGTTTCGGGCGGGCCTGCTGTGCCTGAGAGGCCTGCTCGTCCTGACGGGCCGGCTGGTCACCACGGGCTTGCCGATTGGCCTGCTCGTTTTGCTGAGCGTATCGTTGTTCATCAGCCTGCTGGTCCGGGGCCGCCTGCGGCGCCTCGGCGACCTCGGTGCAATTGAACCAGTCCTGGCAAGCGAGGGGCAGCGCGCAGAAGCGGCGCGCGAGGTCTTCGCTGAGCCCCGTGAACCGGATCGTGCCGAGGATCGCTGCGGTCCGGCAGGCTTCGTCGGCGGACCCGGAGCAGGCCTCGACCCCCGGCCGGGAGAGGTCCTTCACCCGCTTGTTCTGCTCGGGGGGCAACTGGTCGACGAAGGCGTCCGTGGTCTTGGCGAGGATGTCCGGCTTCAGGAACTCGAGGTTCTTGGCAGGGCAGAATTTCTTGAGAGACGCTTCGAAGGACGGGCCGGAGGCGGCGGGCTGTTGCGCTTGGGCGGAGGGAGCGGCGAGGGCCACCGCGCTGGCGACAAGGGCCGCCCACACACGATCCCGCCTCAGGCGGTCATGGCGGGCGGGCGTGGACGGGATCGGGGGCGCGGCGTCGGTCATCTGCTCTCTCCAGCAAATCAACACCGGCGGCGAATGGCGGTTCCTGGAAAGCATCCACACGTCAACACGCCCGCAAATCGCGAGGCCATCAATCATGCTGTGATGGTTGGAGCTTCCGGGAACCAATTCGGGTGTGCTCTCCAAATGAGAGCGAGCGCTCATCCTGACGACCCGGCCTCATTTCGTCCGAAATTCTTTTCGGAACACATCGCGGCTCGCGGCGTTTGATTGCCAGCTGAAACTCGGGAGATCCAGCGATGAAAAAAGCTTTCCTGATTGCATGCGGCGCCACGGCTCTTCTTGCCGGTTCCATGAGCGCGCAGGCGCAAGGCGTCTACGTCGGTCCCGGCGGAATCGAATTCAACCGGGGCGGCGACAACTGGGACCGCAGGGTTGAACGCCGCGGCTGGGACAATGACAGCACCGGCACGATCGTCGAGCGGCGCTCCTACGGACCTGGCTGCCGCACCATCATCGTTCGCCGCGAGAACGAAGACGGCGACATGGTGACCCGCCGCATCCGCCGTTGCGGCTGAATTCAAGTGGCCGGGCCGTGTGCGCCCGGCCACTTTCTTTGCGGGATCGAGTGACGCTCCGCCGTTTTGCGCGCGGAGCTTTCTTGCACTTTATTTCTTTGCCTTAGCGCCCGATGCGCCGCTGGCCGCAGTGTCCGCGGGCTGCGCCGCGGCCGTGAAAGCCGGTCCTTCCAGGAAGTCCACCCCGACGCCCTTGCGCACCATCTTCGCGAGGTCCTGTACGTCCCAGTTGGTGAGGCGCACGCAGCCATGCGACGCGGCCTTGCCGATGCGCGAGGGCTCCGGCGTGCCGTGGATTCCGTAGCTCTGCGCTGTCAGGTCGATCCAGACGGACCCGACCGGGTTGTTCGGGCCAGCGGCGATGGTGAAGGGACGGTCCGTCTTGACGCCCTTGAACGCGTATTCGGGGTTGTAGGTGTAGGTCGGGCGGGGAGCGATGGCGGCCACCTCGAAGTGGCCGGACGGAGCGGGCTTCTCCTCGCTGCCGATGGAGGCGGGGTAGGTCGCCACGAGCGCCGCGGTTTCATCCCAGGCCCGAAGGACCCGATTGATCTTGTCCACTTCGATGCGCGCCACCTTGCGCTCCGGGTTCGGGCGCGAGACATCCGGCACGGTCAGCACCACGCCGGGCCGGTCGAGCCGTTTTCCGGGGTTCAGCGCCTTCAGGAGAATCGGGCTGACGTGGAACTGTTCGCCCAGCTTATCCGCGACATTGCGGTAACCGAGCCGCTTCAGCTTCGTCATCTCTTCCAGCTTCGGGGGGATCCGTCGCACGAAGGGGCCGCGCACATCGTCCCGCGTGAGCTTGTGTTCGACGAGAACCGGGCCGGGCGCGCGCGCCAGCAAGGCGTCCCAGACCGGTTGGGGGATCTGGTCACCCGGCGGAGGCTGTCCAATGGCCGCGGCGAACGCGCCGAGCGCGCGCTGCATGTTGTCGCCGCTCCGTCCATCGATCTCGCCCGGCGAGAAGCGCGCCCGGTCGAGCAGCACCTGGGCGCGAATGAGGCCTGGCTGGATGGATTTCGACGGCTTCGCCGGTCGCGGGGCGTCATTGACCGCGTCGGCGGTGAGGGCGGCGGGAAATGCGGGCCCGCCCATCGCGAGGAGGGCGGCGGCAGCGAACGCGAGACGCAGGCGGTTCATCAGGGCACCCTGGCGGCACGGCGGGACCGGTCGCGCGCGGGATAGGCCGCGGCCGGGTCGCACGAGCTAAGAACGTGCGACCGGCCAAACTGTTTCGGCTGCTGAGGTTTTCCGTATCGGGACACCGTGCAGTCATCACGCGACGAGCCGTGCGCGAGGCGGGGACGGCTCGTCAGATGGAAACGCGCTTCGTCAGTGAGTCGTCTTCTTCTTCTTTTGTGCGCGGTTGGAACGCCGGTGGCCTTGGCGACCGTGGGTCCCGAGACGGCCCCGGCCACACCGCCGACGACGGCGCCGGCCGGTCCCGCGACAGCTGCGCCCGTGACCGCGCCCACGCCCGCGCCGGAGGCGCGCTGTTCCGTGGTGGTGCACGCGCTCAGGCCGGCGACGGCGACGGCTCCTGCAAACAGAATGATAGGGGATCGTGGCATGTCTCACTCCCTGATCGAGTCCGGGCGCCCTTCAATGGGTCGCCTTGTTGACGCCCGGCGGAGTGGAGAAGTTCCTTCAAACGATGGGAGGAGCGGCGCCGGGCGCGTCATCCGCCATGGGCGGTGAGCCTGTCCTCGCCGCCGCGGCCTTCCCTGCGGGCGGCCAGCTCGGCACGGAGGGCTGCCAGCTTCGGGCCGCCGCGCTGGTCGCGGGGCGCATCGACCGGCATCCGGGCGACCACGCGGCCGGGTTGCCCGCCCAGCACGAAGACGACATCGGCGAGTTGCAGGGCTTCGTCGATGTCGTGGGTCACCAGCAAGGTGGTGGGCCTGGTGCGGGCGTGGAGGGCGGCGAGTTCGCCTCGCAGCCGGGAGGCGGTGTCGGCGTCGAGAGAAACGAAGGGTTCGTCCAGCAGCAGGAGGTCGGGCTGGACGGCGAAAGCGCGGGCGATCGCGGCCCGGCGGGCCAGGCCCAGCGAGAGCTCGCGGGGGTAGCGGTCGCGGTGGGCGGAGAGGCCGAGCATGGCGTAGAGCGGCTCGTCTGGGCCAGGCGGCAGGCCGGCGGCCTCCATCGCGAGGGCGACGTTCTGCTCGACCGTGCGCCAGGGCAGCAGCCTCGGTTCCTGGAAGACGATGCCGAGGCGGCCCTGGCCGGGACGGGAGACGTGGCCCTCGAAGTCAGGATCGAGGCCGGCCACGATGCGCAGCGTCGTCGTCTTGCCGCAGCCGGAGGGGCCGATCAGGGCCCCGAAAGCGCCCGCCGGGAGCGACAGGGCGACGCCGCGCAGCGCCTCCACCGGCGCGCCGCGCGCGCCGGGAAAGGTCTTGCTCCGGATGTCGACATCAAGCCGGGCTGAGCCGCCAGCGATTGGCGCGTCGTTCAAGGGGTTGCACCAGTGCATTTTCAATGAGGAGCATTACGCCGACGAAAGCGAGCGCGTAGGCGAGCAGCATGCGGACGTCGAAGAGCTGGAACTGGATGCCGAGCTCGAACCCGACTCCGTTCGACCGGCCCAGCAACTCCACCACGAGCACGATCTTCCAGACGAGGGAAAGCCCCGATCGGGCCGCCGCCATCAGGGACGGCGCGAGCTGCGGCGCAACCACATGGCGCAGCCGCCGCCATGCGCCGAAGCGGTAGGCGGCCGCAACCTCGTCGAGCGCCGGATCCAGCGCGCGGGCGCCTTCGCGCACCACCACGACCGTGTTGGGGAGCTTGTTCACGGCGACCGCGCCGATGGCGGCGGCCTCGTTCAGGCCGAACCAGATATAGGCGAGGATGATGACCACCAGCGCGGGCAGGTTGAGCAGCAGGACGAGCCAGGGGTCCAGCATCCTGTCGAGGCTGGCCGAGCGGCCCATGGCGTAGCCGACCGCCGTGCCCAGGCTCATGGCGAGCACGAACGACGCTGCCGTGCGCAGCAGGGTGACGGCGAGGTTGGCTGGAAGCGCGCCGCTGGCCGAGGCGTCCGCCATGGCGGCGAAGACGCTGGCCGGGCCGGGCAGCAGGCGCGATTGCGCGACAGCAGCCACGGCGGCCCAGATCAGCAAAAGGGTGAGCACCGAGAGGAGGGGAGCAGCCCAGCGGGGAAGCGCCATCACGTGTTCAACCCTCGTCCCGCGGCGCGCGGCCGAGGATGCCGCGCTGCGGATCGTAGCCGCGCACCGCCAGCGCGAAGGCCAGCGCGCCGTAGCCCAGCGTCGCGAGCAGGGCGGTGGGATCCAGCTTGCCGTAGAGCGCGAAGCGCACCAGCTCGACCACATGGGTGAAGGGATTGATCTGCGCGACCAGCGCGATCCATTCCGCCCCGCTCTCGCGTACGCGCCACAAGGGGTAGAGCGCGGAGGAGAAGAAGAAGGCGGGGAAGATGACGAAATTCATCGTACCGGCGAAGTTCTCCAGCCGCCGCACCGAGACCGAGAGCAGGAGCCCGATGGCCGCGAGCGTGAAGCCGCCGAGCACGAGGGCGGGGAAGACGGTCAGCGCCGCCCTTGGGGGAAGCTCCACGTCGAAGGCGTAGGCCACGATGAGGAACACATAGGCCTGCAGCACCGCCAGCGCCGTGCCGGCGACCAGCTTGCAGAAGAGCAGCCACCAGCGGGGCAGGGGGGCGGTGAGCAGCAGCCGCAGGGTGCCGACCTCGCGGTCGAACACGAGGGCGAGGGAGGATTGCATGCCCTGGAACAGCAGCACCATGCCGACGAGGCCCGGCAGGATGTAGACGTCGTAGGTGATGTAGCTCTCATAGGGCGGCACGATGGAGACGCCGAGCACGTCGTGGAACCCCGCGGAGAACACGACCAGCCACAGCGTCGGCCGCACCACCGCGGAGATGAGCCGCCCGGTCTGGTGCATGAAGCGCAGCGTCTCGCGCCGCATGATCGCGGCGAGCGCCGCCAGGGCGTGGCGGACGACGGAGGGCTGGCGGACGTGCAAAGCAGGGGCGCTCATGGTCTCGCGCTCATGTTCTGGAGCTCATGGCGTCTGTCTCGCGCCGGGGCCGCCGGGCGTCGGCCCCCGGGTGAGGGCGAGGAAGGCGCTTTCGAGATCCTGCTCCCCGGCGATGGCCAGGATGCTGGACGGCGTGCCGTCGGCGACGATCCGGCCGCGGTCGAGCACGATGACGCGGTCGGCGCCGACGACCTCCGACACGATGTGCGTGGCCCAGAGCACCGCCAGGCCACGCTCCCGCGCCAGCCGGCCGACATGGTCCACCAGATCGCGGCGCGCAGCCGGGTCGAGCCCAGCCGTAGCCTCGTCGAGCAGCAGGATTGACGGGTTCGTCATCAGCGAGCGCGCGAGCTCGATCTTGCGGCGGTTGCCGCCGGAGAGCTTGCGGGCGCGCTCGCGCCGCGCGGCTTCCTGGCCAAAGAGCGCCAGCGCCCCGGCGATGGCGTCCCGCCTGACGCCGCCGGTGAGCCCGTGCAGGCCGCAATGGTAACGCAGGTTCTGCTCGACGCTGAGGTCGAGATCGAGGGAGGGCTGCTGGAAGACGATGCCGAGTTCGGCCAGAGCGGCGGAGGGCTCGCGGGCGATGTCGATGCCGGCGACGCGCACCGCGCCCTCATCTGCGGCGAAGAGGCCGGTCAGGATCTGGAAGAGCGTGCTCTTTCCCGCGCCGTTCGGGCCTAGCAAGGCGGTGAATACGCCGGGTGCGAGATCGAACGACACGGCGTCGAGCGCCTTCACCTTGCCGTAGCTCTTCGACAGACCGGCGATGCTGATGGCGGCGGCGGAGGTCGGCGGGCCGGCGTCGGCGGCCGTGCCGCGAATTGCTGCGAGGGTCACGGCCGTTTCCCGCAGGGCGTCTGGTTCGGCAGCAGGCCGAGCGTGTCCAGCACGTTGGTCTCGTGCAGGAAACCCTCGATTGGCGCGAGATCGATCACTGCGTTGTGCGTGGCGAGCAGCACGGCTTGCCGCAGCGAGTGATCCCAGGGGCGGAACGAGCCTGGGAAGCCCTTGTAGAGTTCGAGCGTGAGGTCCGGCCGCATCAGCCGCACGCCGAGCGGCTCCTCGGAGGACGAACGCGCGCCGGAGGCCGTGGCCTCGACGACGGTGCGCACGGCGATCCAGGCCGCCCAGGCCTCTTCGGACATCGGCTGCCCGGCGGCGCGCTCGAAGCGCCGGTTGAGCTGGGGCGCGCCGTTGCGCTCGTAAAAGGCATGCCACGCCACGGCCTCGAGTCCCTCCGTGCCGACCGAGGGGCGGGGCAGCGCGATGCGATAGGGGATGGAGCGCCCGACGTCGCCGGTGACGTCGCCGATGAAGACGACGTCGTACTCGCCCGTGCCGCCGCTGAGCAGCGCGACGTTGGTCTCCTCCCGGCGGCGGGGATCGTTCGTCACGGCGAAGGCGCGGGTGTCGACGATCTTCGCGCCGAACTTGCGGGCGGAAGCCTGCATGGCCGTGGCGAGTTCGCGATCCTCGGGCTCGGGCCCGTGCAGGATGAGGATCCGCTTCCAGTTCCGCTTGACGAGGAACTGCGCCAGCGCATCCGTCCGCGCGCCCCGGCTGGGCAGCAGGTGGAAGAGCGGCGCCGCGCAGAGTTCGGCGCGCAGCCCGTCGTCACGGTCGCGGATGTCGAAGAGCACGAGACCGGGCGGCGCGGCTTTGGCCGCATCGCGCAGGTCCTGCTGCGGCACGTCGAGCACGACGGACGTGACGCCACGTCTGGCGAGCGCCTCCAGCGCCGGGCCGACGGGTTCGTCGGCGCGCAGGGTGACGGGCTCCAGCCTGAAGCCGAGGCCCAGCGCCCTGCCTGTCGCGGCGGCGTCCTTGATGGCGAGCTCCGCGCCGGGCCGGGCCGGCTGGCGGGTCGGGCGGAACACGCCGTCGCGCCCATTGACCACCGCGTACCAAGGGTCGTCCGCGCGATCGACATAGCCCACAACGACCGCGCGCGGCGCATCCGCCTGGGCCAGCACGGCCGGGGCGGGGAGGAGCCAGGCGAGGGCGGCGAGCGCCGCCCTAGTCGTCGACCAGCACCGCATAGGGCACCATTCCCACAGGCACGGTCTTGCGCACGCGTCCGGACGCCGTGTCGATGATGCTGAGATCATCGGACAATCCGTTCGCGACGTAGAGCGTCTTCTCGTCGCGCGACAGCTGGAGACCCCAGGGCCGGCGGCCGACGAGGATCATGTCCGTCACCTTGCGCGTCGGCACGTCCACCACCGCGACGTGGTTCGCGCGGCCGAGCGCGACATAGGCCGTCTTGCCGTTCCTGGTCATCACGAGGTCGACGGGCGTGACCATCTCGCGCCGCATGCCCTTGGGCTGGAACTCGATCTTCTCCACGGCCTTCAGCGTGGCGGTGTCGATGATGTCGACGATGCCGGAGAGCTCGGCGGACACCCAGAGCTCCTTTCCGTCCGGCGTGAGGGCGAACCGGCGGGGACGCGTTCCCACGAGGACGTCCTTCACCACCTCGTTCTTCTCGACGTCGATGACGTGGACGAGGTTGGCCGCCTCCGAGGCCACATAGACCCGCTTGCCGTCCGGCGTGATCAGGACGCCCTCGGGCTCCTCGCCGGTGGGGAAGTGGGCCTTCACCTTGCCGGTCTCGATGTCCAGCAGCGTCGCCTCGGAATCGTCCTCGTTGGAGATGAAGAGGTCGCGCCCGTTCGGGGCGAGGGCGAAGGTCTCGGGGTCCGGAATGTCGCGGAACCGCTTCGTCATGGTGCGGCTGGCGATGTCGTAGACGGCGATGGTGTCGTCGTTCCCGCAGGCGACGATGATGGAGGAGCGGTCCGGGGTGAAGCGCATTCCGCGCGGCCGCGAGCAGGTCTTCATCTCGCCCACGACGGTGTCCGTCCCGTCGAGGATGACGATGTTGTCCGAGCGCTCGTGCGATACGAAGACGAGCCCCGTTCCGGCGCTCCAGGAGAACGGGGCGCTCGCCAGAAACATCGCCGTCGCGACCAGCACGCGTGCGCCGGCGGTTCGTCCCATCATGCTCGGTTCCATCCCCCGGGGTCTTCAGGACCTCGGGCGGCATGGTCGTTGGATCAAGGGGCTTTGGCAACGGCCAATTCGGCGATGGCCGCGGCCACGATCTCGGGTGCGTCCAGCGGGAGCTGGTGCCCGGCGCCGGGAATCGGGAGGGGCGGGGGCGCGCCGAGCCGCTTGGCAAGGTCTTCCTGCATGCTGGTCCAGGCGCGCTCCATGCGGCCGTCGGGCGTGATCTGGTTCCACTCCGTATCGCCGTGCATGAGCACCCGGGTGGGCACGCGGTTGAAGCCTCGTGCGCCCGCCTCCTCCAGCGTGGCGGGAAAGGCGCGCATCTCCCAGATCACCGCCTTCCGGACCTTGTTCTCGGAGGCAATGGAGATGGCGCGGCGCTGCAGGCTTTCGGGCAATCCGTACGCCGCCGCGGCCGGATGGGTCTGGCCGAGCACCTGCACCGGGTTGGTGCTGACCTCGACGCCGGCCTCGGCGAAGCGGCTGAACTGCTGGGGATGCATGCTGTCGAGGAGAACCAGGCCCTTGACGCGATGCGCGTGGGTGCTGGCGAAGGAGGCTGCGAGCAGCCCGCCGAAGGAATGTCCCGCCAGCACGATCGGGCCGTCGATGCGAGCGGCGAGCAGCAGGCCCTCGAGATCTTCCGCCAAATTGGCGAGCGTCCTCGGCCGGCTCGGGGCGGCGCTGAAGCCCATGCCGGCGCGGTCATAGCTGCAGGTGCGGAAGTGGCGCGACAGCAGCGGCTGCACGAAGGTCCAATCGAGGTAATTGCCGCCGAGCCCGGACTCCAGGACGATGGTGGGATCGCCGGCGCCGGTGCAGTCGAGGTGGAGTGTCTCGGGCCCGACATGCACCATGACGCCCGGAGGCGCGTAGTCCTCGGCCTGGGCCCGGTTCGTTGGAAGCGTTCCGGCCAGGAGAGCGATAAAGCACGCCCCAACCGCGAAGGCGGGACAGGTGCGGGTTGGCTTTGACGCCGGATCAGGCGAAAATCGCTCGAACCACGACAAGCCCCTCAAAGGGCGACGGGAGGACGTGTCATGCATGGGCTGGTTACGCGCGCCGCGGGGGTGAGGATCACACTCGGCGCGGCCGTCATCGCCGCAGCGCTGGGTCTGGCCGGGGGCGCTCGCGCCGAGGTGATCGCCTGTGGCGACCTCGAGCGGAAGCTGCAGCTCTCCGGGGCCCAGCCGGTCGCGATCGAACTGGTCAGCCAGGCCTTCGTCGCCGCCGAGAACGGCTGCGACAGGCTGCTCGAACAGCTCTTTTCGGCGGGCGTATCCCCGCTGGCGCGGGACAGGGAGGGCGACAGCGCGCTGGCCCGCGCGGCCAAGGCCGGCCACCGCTCCACTGTGGCGCTCCTGATCGCCAAAGGCTCCGACCTCGAACAGCGAAACCTGCAAGGGGGCACACCTCTGTTCGTCGCGGCCCAGGCGAACAGGACGCGAATCGTGCAGCAACTCGCGGAAGCGGGGGCCAACATCGAGGCGCCCGGCCGGTCCGGGGTCACGCCGCTCAGCGCCGCGGCGTTCAACGGCAACGACCGCCTTATCGAATGGTTGCTCGCCCGCGGCGCAGACGCGAAGTTCGGCGACGCGACGGGCAAGGCCCCGATCGTCTATGCGGCCGCACGCGGCTTCCACGGCATCGTCCGCATGCTGCTCGACGCCGGCGTGAACGTGAACGAGGTTTATGGCAACGACCTCACGCTTCTCATGTGGTCGGCCGGCCATGCAAATGACGCGCCGGAAAGCGACGGCGTCGCGACGGTGAAGCTCGTGCTGGAGCGCGGGGGCAAGGTCGACGCCGTCGACAACCGCGGCCGGACGGCCCTGATGACCGCGGCCGAACTCGGCCACGCTGCGATCGTCAAGGTCCTGCTCGCGGCCGGTGCGGAGCGCTCGGCCCGCGACCGCGACGGCAAGACCGCGCTGGATCTCGCCGACGGCGACACGGTGAAGGCGGCGTTGGCAGGGGGGTGACCGCCTGACCCCGTATAACGGGCTCAGGCGGGGAAAACGGACCTCAGGCGCACATGACGCCGGACGCCATGCTGGCGCTCAGCGCCCAGCGTAGTACGCGGCGAGGGCGGCGATGTCGTCTGGCTGGATCGTCCCCATCAGGTCCGTCATCCAGGGATTGTTCTTGCGCTGCTTGTCACGGAACTCGGTGAGCGTCCGCAGGATGTAATCCCTGCCCTGGCCCTTGATCCGCGGCTGGGTGCCGTTGCCCTCGCCGGTTTCGCCGTGGCAGGAGCCGCACTGGCCTGAGACGACGGTGGTCTCGGCGCGCTTGGCCTCGGCCTCGGAAGCCCGGGGCTGATTGAGATTGGGCCATTGCTGCTGGGAGAAGTACTCGGCCAGCGCCAGCATGTCTTCCTTCGGCAGGTCCTGCACGATCGAGGTCATCTGCTCGTTGACGCGGTTGCCGAGTTTGTAGTCGCGAAGCTGGAGATAGAGGTAACCCTGGTGCTGGCCAGAGATCACGGGGATCAGCGGGTCGATCGGCTTGCCCTGCTCGCCATGGCACGTCATGCAGAGCGCCGCCTTGTCCTCGACCGACTCCGCCGATGCCTGTGAGGCCAGCGAGAGGGTGAAAGCGAGCGCCGCCAGCAGCGGGAAGGAAGAGTGACGCATGGAGGATCAGCCTGCGCCGGTGCTGGAGGGATGATGAGGCGAGCGCCGGCTCCGCACGCCCCGGTCTATGAAGCCGTGAACCGCCACGGCGTTCCAAAGGGAACGGGGCCCGAGGGCCCCGTTCGATCATTTCGCAGATCAGCCTGCAGGGAAACCCTTAGTCCACCGTGAACGCGATGATGTTGTTGCCGCGCTTGAAGTCGATCTGGGTGTTGCCGCCTGCGCCGACCACGACGTACTGCTTGCCGTCCACCGAATAGGAGGAGGGAGGCGCGTTGACGCCCGCGCCCGCCTGGAACTTCCAGAGGATCGCGCCCGTCTCGGCGTCATACGCCTTGAAGAAGCCGTTCGCCTCGCCGGCGAAGACCAGGCCGCCCGCGGTCGCGAGAGGTCCGCCCATCATCGGCTGCGGGGTCTTCACCTGCCACTTGATGGCGCCGGTGTTGTAGTCGACCGCCGTCACGTTGCCCCACTGTTCTTCGGTCGGGATGACCTTGAACGCGCCGCCCAGCCAGAGCTTGCCCGCCGGATAGGGGGAGCTCTCGACGTGGTAGGTCATCGGCTGGTGCAAGTTGACCGCGTAGCTGAGGTTCAGGTTGGGGTTGATCGCCATCGGCGACCATTCCACGCCGCCGTTCGCGCCGGGCAGCATGCGCGCGCCGTCCTTGGTCGGAAGGACCCACATGTTCTCCTGCGGCACCATCGCCTCGGAGAAGCGGACGAGGCTGCAATCCTTGGCGTCGTGGGCGTAGACGTGGCCGGTCTTGCCGGCGTGCAGGACGCCCTTGATCGGCTTGCCGTCCTTGCCCGCGATCGTGGTGATGATCGGCGGAGACACGGAGTCGAGGTCCCACACGTCATGCGCGATGTACTGGAAATGGCAGACATACTTGCCGGTTTCCAGGTCCACCGAGACGAGGCTGTCCGTGTAGAGGTTGTCGCCGGGGCGCAGCGAGCCGTCGAGGTCCGGCGAGGGGTTGCCGACGACGAAGTAGAGGCGCTTGGTGTCGAGGTCGACCGCCGGGTTCTGCCAGACGCCGCCGCCGAGGGTCTTGAAGGGGTCGCCGGTCTTGGCCAGCTGGGCCTTCTCCGCCTCGATGTTGCGGTGCATGTCGCGGCCGGTCGCGTCGGTGGTCGCCCACACGCCCACGGAGTTCTCCGGGACCGTGTTGAACGTCCAGACGAGCTTGCCCGTCTTGGCGTCGAACGCCTTGAGGAAGCCGCGGATGCCGTACTCGCCGCCGTTCGTGCCGATGAGGATCTTGCCCGCCACCGCGGTGGGAGCCATCGTCTCGCTGTAGCCGAGCTCGGGGTCGGCGATCTGGGTGTCCCAGATGACCTTGCCGGTCTTGGCGTCCAGCGCGAGGAGCTTGGCGTCGAGGGTCGCCATGTAGACCATGTCGCCATAGACGGCGACGCCGCGGTTGTTGGGGCCGCAGCAGAAGGTCGTGATCGGACCCATCTTGTGCTTGTAGTGCCAGAGCTCCTCACCCGTGCGGGCATCGAGCGCGTAGACGTGGTTGAACGAGGTCGTGACGAACATCACGCCGTTGACCACGATCGGGCTCGTCTCGAGCGACTCGCGCACCTCGGTCTGGAAGATCCAGGCAGGACGCAGCTTGGAGACGTTCGCGACGTTGATCTGGCGGTTCGGATAGAACCTGGTCTGGTTGTAGTTGCCGTTCGTGTGCAGGAAGTTGTTGCCGTCGCCGCCTGCGCGGTTCAGCAGATCCTGCGATACGGTGTTCATGTCGCCCCACTTGGAGGCGGCCTTCACTTCCTGGGCTTGCGCGGACGAGACGAGAAACGTGGCTGAAGCGATCAACGCGGTCGCGGCGAGCCATGGGCGCATCGGGGAGGCCATGCTGCATTCCCTCCAATTTATTGACATCTTGGCGGCCAAAGAGGTTCCCTTACCGCGGTGGCGAGGATGAACTGACGCACCTCGCCCTGTCAATTGTCGGAGACCAGACTTAGTGGAAGATGTTTCGGGAACGAATACTTGGGACAAGGCGAAGTATTGGCAAAATACGAGATGTTGCACCGCAAGATGTCTAGCGAGACAAGGTTGTTTCTGAGAATTTCATGAGTTCTTTCGATGCGGCAGACTTCGCCACGCATCCACGCGGTCGCAAGCGCCTCGCCGGACGTAGCTTTGGAGGCGACACGCCGCGTGCCTCACCTCGCTCTACAGCGCCAAAACGGAATTTGACAGGCCTTCGCTGTGTTTGCTCGCTATGCGCGGATGGCATGACAGAACGTCATTTCCCGCAATGCTTCAGCTTGAGCTCACTTGCTGCAGGCGGTGAGTTCCTTTTCGTGCACCACGAAGGTCTCGCCGTCCTTCACGTCCACCGCCCGCACCACACAAGTCCGTCCGTTCGAATCGCGGACACGGATGTCGTATCGGCCCGCCGGGGTGTCCGTGATGGGCAGCTTCTCGTCGAAGTCGACTTCGCCGTCCTTGTCGTTGGCGCACTGGTTCTTGCCCCAAGCCGTCGTGCCTGCAGGGGCGAGCTCGACGCGGTTCAGAGTCTCGCCCGTCAGGTTCCAGAGCTGGGTCTTCCTGCCGGCCGCGGAGGCGGGTCCGCAGGCCAAAAGGGCGAGCGTGGCCAGAAGTGCGGATCGACATGCGTTCTTCATCGGAGGTCTCACTGCTGAGGCTGAGCCAACCAGAGTCCGGCCCCCTGCGCAACGCGGGCCGTCTCGGCTTCCGAGTTTCGCCTTTTCACTCGCATTGCAGCAGGACGCCCACCCGCTCGGTGAGCTGTGCGGCCGTGAAGGGCTTGCCCAGGAACTCGACGCCGTCGTCGAGCCGGCCGTGGTGGATGATGGCGTTGCGCGTATAGCCGGTGGTGAACAGCACCTTCAGGAGAGGACGGCGGCGTAGCGCCTCGTCCGCCACCTTGCGCCCGTTCATGGGGCCGGACAGCACGACATCGGTGAAGAGAAGCGCTGTCTCGGGGTGTGAGTCGAGCATTGCGAGGCCGGAGGGCCCATCCTCAGCCGCCAGCACCACGTAGCCGGCTTCTTCGAGCGCGGAGACCGAGAACTCGCGGACCATCTGCTCGTCTTCGACCACCAGAATGGTTTCGCCGCGGCCGCGCTGGACCCGCGGCGGGGCGCGGCGCGGCTCCGCCCCGGCGGGCCTCGTGTCGTCCGTGGCCTGCCGGAAACGCGGCAGGTAGATCTTGACCGTCGTCCCGACGCCGGGCTCGGAGTAGATCGCCGCGTGGCCGTTGGACTGCTTGGCGAAGCCGTAGACCTGCGACAGGCCGAGACCGGTGCCCTTGCCGACCGGTTTGGTGGTGAAGAACGGATCGAACGCCTTGGCCGAGACGTCGGGCGTCATGCCCGACCCGGTGTCGGTGACGGCGATGAGGACGTACTGGCCCGGGCGGACATCGGCGTTGGCGCCGGCGTAGTCCTGGTCGAGGGAAGCGTTGGCGGTCTCGATCGTCAGTTTGCCGCCGTCCGGCATCGCGTCGCGGGCGTTCACCGCGAGGTTCAGGATGGCGTTCTCGAGCTGGTTGGGATCGGCGTGGGTGCGCCAGAGCCCGCCGCCGAGCACGGTCTCCACGGCGATATTCTCTCCGAGGGTGCGCCGGAGGAGATCGGAGATGCCGGCGACGAGCTTGTTGGCGTCGACCGGCACGGGGGCGAGCGGCTGCTGCCGGGAGAAGGCGAGGAGCCGGTAGGTGAGGGCGGCGGCGCGGGTGGCGCCCTCCATGGCGTGGTCGATGAGGCGGACGATGCGAGCCTCGGCGTCCGGGCCCACCCGGCGGCGGAGCATGTCCAGATTGCCGGTGACGACGGTGAGCAGATTGTTGAAGTCATGCGCCACGCCGCCCGTGAGCCGGCCCACGGCCTCCATCTTCTGCGACTGGCGCAACTGCTCCTCCGCGCGCTCGCGCTGGGCGGCTTCGGCGAGCAGGCGTTCGTTCGCGGATCCCAGTTCGGCCGTCCTCTCCTTCACGAGTTGCTCCAGCGTCTCGTTGAGCGAGCGCCTGGCCTCCTCGATCTCGAACTGCTGGGTGCGATCGCGCAGGATCTTCAGGAAGCCGATCGGCGCGCCGCCTTCCCCGCTCATGGGGAGAAGGGCCCCGGCGGCGAAGAATCGGCTGCCGTCGCGCCGCACATACCAGCGCTCGTCCGCACTGCGGCCCTCCGTGAGCGCCATGCCGATCTCGGTTTCCGGCTGGCCCGCGGCCTGGTCCTCCGCGGTGAAGATCATCCGGGCATGGCGTCCCAGGGCGGCCTGCCGATCCCAGCCGAGGAGGTTGCGGGCGCCGACGTTCCACTCCGTGATGATGCCGGAAAGATCCATGGTGAGGATGGCGTAGTCGGCGGCGCTTTCCAGGATCAGGCGATAGCGGGATTCGCTCGCCCGCAGGTCGGCCGTGCGCTCCGCGACCGTGACTTCGAGGCCGGTGTTTGCTTCCACCAGCGCACGACGCGCCTTGTCGAGCGCCTCCTTGGCGATGCGTTCGCGGCGCGCCTGGCGAAAGCCCACGACCGTCAGGAGGGCCAACGCCAGCAGGGCGGCGGCGGCGAAAGCCGCGTAGCTCCACATCCTGGTGGACCAGGCCTCCTCGAGCGCAGCGCGGGGCATGGTCAGGAGAATGTAGAGCGGCAGAGTTCCGACCTTCTGAAAGGCCGAGATCTCGGGCCCGACGCCCGACACCGCGTCGAAGACGGCCCCCTCTGACTGATGCGCGATCGCATCGCGCAATTCGCGCTCCGCGATCCCCGCGAAAGCCTGACCTTCAGGAGGCGCGGGGTGCTGCGCGAGGACGTCGAGGTTCTTGGCCCTGACGAGCGTGACCGACGCGCCGTACGGCAGCCGCATGCGGCTCCAGTAATCGTTGAAATAGGCGAGGTCCGCGGTCACCGACACCATGCCCCGGAAGGCGCCGCTCTCGTCGGGGACGCGCCTCGCGAGCAGGAAGGTCGGCCTCTTCGTGATCCGGCCGATGATGCGGTCGCCGATGTAGATCTGGTTCTGCGGCTCCTTGACGGCGAGGAAGGATTCCCGGTCTGCCGCGTTGGACAAGGGGGCCGGGAAGGCGAAGCTCGTCAGTCGCAGCAGGCCGCTTTCATCGTTCAGCCAGACGTCCTCGATGTAGGGGAGCGTCGTGGCGAGGAGCTTCAGGTGACTGGAGAGCTCAGGCGATTCGGCGATTTCCGGCCAGCTCTTGCCCTGCACCTGGGCGGCCGCGCTGAACAAGGCGACGTCCGACACCTCGAACAGGCGGCCTGCATGGTCAGCGAGCAGATAGGCCGTGCTTTGCAGCTGCTGCTCGGCCTCCCGGCGCATCTGCGCTCGCTGATCGTACCCCAGCAGCAGCAAAGCCCCGACAATCGCCAGGGACACCGCCAAGGCCATGGTGCCGACGATTCGACCCAGCGACATTGCCACCCAATTCCATGCCATCCCTGTCCATGCGTGGTGGCAGGAAGGGCCCTTCGACGCCGGACATCCCCACAGTTTCCGGTTGTGGAGGAACGCCTGTCAAGCTGGTGACGTCGCCCGAGACGAATGCGCCGGCGGGATGGATCAGCCGCTCTTTCTCATCTGGATGTACCCGGCCCGGTCCATGCACGAGGCGAAGACCGGGAAATCGAGCGTGCCGGACGTGCTGGCCTGCGCACTGCAGGTCTGCCTGTCCAGTGCTCCCTGCTGGTACAACTCAGGATTTCCAGCCATGCGCCTCCCGTCCTTGCGCGCCCAGACGTAGTCGTCGTTGGCCGGGGCGGCGACGGCGGCCACGGGGGCGACCGGACGGCTGCTGGTGGAGGGAGGGACGCAGGCTGCGAGAGCCAGCAGCGTCGTCAGAAGCAGGATTGCCTTCATGGAGACTCCTTCGGTTTGCGCCGCCGGCCAGGCTGATCGCGGCGCGGACTTGACCGCCGCGAACGCGCCACGGCATCGATTGTTCCGTCACAATCGGCAGCGATAAAGAGCAGCGCAGGCGTTGACGCGATGCTGGCGTGGTCCGGTACGGCTCTGAACACTGAACAATTGGAACTATGCACCAATGGATGAGTTGCGCGCTATTGGTGTGACGCAGCGCACACCTCATCTACAAGAGGGCTGCTAGATTGCCTCATGTTGAATGGAATGGGCAGGACATGAGCACATTGGAAAACAGGGACGTCGAGGACGCCAAAGGCGAGGCCTCGTCTGTTCTCGGGTTGATCGCAGTGGCGCTCGGAGGGTTTGCAAGCCTCTTGTGGGTCGCGTTCCTGGGCTGGGGGCTCGGCTGGGTCGTCGCCCAGCTCATTCGCATGATCTGGTGATCCGACCCCTACTATCGATCGTTTTTCCTCGTTCCGCACACTGGCCCCGATGAGGCCGTTCGCCCCTTCTCGCCTGACCGGCCCTCGCCGGCGGGTCGCAACAGGCTCCTCCTCTCCCCTCAAATTCTCCCCACCAGCAGCTACATGCAGTTCGGCGTGGCGCAGATCGACGCCGCCCAGGACGGCAAGCGGCGCCGCGCCGGCTCGGGCTTCGCGGCCATGACCGTAGGCTCGACGGCAGGCTGAGGCGTGGCAGCGGCCGGCGTTGCCGGCTTCGGAGGCTTGGCGACCACAGGCGCAGGCGGCGGAACAACCGGCGTGGGCTGCTGCGCGACGGAGACAGCCGGAGCCACAGGGGCCGCCGGAGCGGCGGGCGCGACGACCGGCGCTTTCGGCGTCGCGGCGGGGGCGACCTTCGCGACGGCGGGCGCGGGCGGCGCGACCGGTGCGGCGGGAGCGGGGAGAGCCTGGGGAGCCGGGCTCGCCACAACCGGCGCGGCGGGCGCCGGCTTGGTTGGCGCCGCGGGCTGCGGCGTCGCGGCCGGCGCGGTCGCAGCTGTCGCCGTCGCGGGCGCGACGGGCTTCGGGATCAACAGCGGCGTGGCGAAGGCGGGCAGCGAAACGGGCTTGGGCGCAGGAAGTGCGGCCGGGGCCGCGACCTGGGCCGGGGCGGCGACCTGCGTCGGAGCCGTCGCCGGGGCGGCGACCTGGGCCGGCGCTGCGGACGGCTTGGGCTCCTGCACGCTGGCGACTGGCGGCGCGGGGGGTTGCACAGCGGCCGGAGCGGCGACGACGGCCGGAGCGGCCGGTGTGGCCGGAGCGGCAGCCTTGGCCGTGACCGGCGGCGGCGCGGCGGCGGGCGTCGGAGGCGGTGGTGGTGCGGGAGCGGCGACGGCGACGGGCGCGGGCGCGGGCGCAGGAGCAGACGGCTGGGCCACCGTGGTGGACGGGGTCGCCGGCTGCGGCGGCTTCACCGCCGGGGCGGCGGCAACGGGCGCGCCAAGGCCCGGAATGATCCGGACTGCCGACCTCGGCGCGTCGGGCGCGGCGGCCGGCCTGGTCTCCGCGACTTCGCCCGCAGGCTGGGCGGGCGAACCGGTCGCGGCCTGGGCGGGAGCGGGGGCAGGAGCCGGCGAGGTCGCGGGTGTAGCCGGCGCTGCCGGGGTGGCGACGGTCGTCGGGCTGGCCGGCGTCGCAGGCTTCGCTGTCTTCTGGGACGGCGTCGCGGCCGGCAGGGGGACGGCGGGCGCGGCGACCGGGACGGGCGCAGGGTTGACGGCCGGAACGGACTTCGTCGAGAGCGCCCCCTGGGGCAGCGAGCGCTGGGCTGGGGCGGCCGGAGCGAGCGCGCCCTGTGGCAGGCCGGTGTTCAACGCGCCGCTGGCGGGGAGCGCGCCTTGAGGAAGGCCGCCCGGGGCGCGGCTGGGAGCGCCCAGCACGGCGGACGGGACGGGCATCAGCGGCGGCGGGGCTGCAGCGCCCTTCGGAACAGGCAGGACGAGCGGGCCCGATTGGGCGAGCGCGGCGACCGGCGTCAACCCGAGAACCACCGAAAGCAACGAGGCAGAGATCCGCATGACGACACCAGAGTAAAATCCAGGGTTGTAGTTGTGCCCTTTTTTGGCGAGCAAGTCATGCCCGCGTGGCGCACGCAGGGGGAGAGATGTGCGATGACGTACAGGTTGTTGCAGCGAAGCGTCATCGCCTCGAGCTGAGCAGGGAGACCAGGGCAGCCTCAGAACTCGACGTCGAGTTCCTCCAGGTCCTCGGGTTCGGACATCGCTCCGTCGATCCATTCCTTCATGGCGGGCAGGGCCATGATCCGGTCCCGATAGGCCGAGCAGACGGCGTCCAGGCCGACGGAATAGGTGAGGAAGCGAGAGCAGACCGGCGCGTACATCGCATCGGCCACGCTTGGCGTCCCGAACAGGAACGGCCCGCCGGAAGCCGTGAGGCAGTCGCGCCAGATCGTGACGATCCGCTCGATGTCGGCCTGGGCGCCGGCCCAGACCTTGAAGCCGGGGTAGCGCGCCTTGATGTTCATGGGGAGGGCGCTGCGCATGTTGCTGAAGCCGGAGTGCATCTCGCCCGAGATGGAGCGGCAGCGCGTCCTGGCGGCGAGATCGCGCGGGAACAGGCCGGCCTTGGGCTTCACCTCCTGCAGGTACTCGGCCATGGCGAGCGTGTCCCACACCGTGACGCCGTCGTGCGTGAGCGCCGGCACCAGGAAGGACGGCGAGAGCAGCAGCAGCTCGGCCCTGGCGGAGGGGTCGTCGATGGAGAGAACGCGTTCCTCGAAGTCGAGGCCCGCCATCTTGCAGAGCAACCACCCGCGAAGCGACCAGGACGAGTAGTTCTTGCTGCTGATCGTCAGTGTCGCTTTGGCCATTGAGCGCCCCCTTGGAGCTTTTCAGGCTCCATTTTCATGCTCTGCTTCAAATACGCACAACTAAAGCGTGCTATTTGATCTCACTGCCTGCTAATTGTGCAAAACAATTCGCCTTGAGCTTTGCTTGGCTACTATAATAATCTTGTCTCGCAATACGCAAACGACGTGACGCTCCGGGGCAGGGCGGAAACCCCGGACGATCCGGCGCGCCGTATCCGCCCGCCTGCCCTGCCGAATGGTGATGGTCGATGTTGTACTGGGCCTACCAGACCCATGACGAGTTCATGGCCCCCCTGCGTTCGATGGCCCGGGCTGCGCTCGCCAGCGTGGAGGGCCCGAACGGCCGAATCTCCGCCGCGCTCATGCCGCGCAACCTCACGGCTGCGTGGGAGATGGTGGGGCGTGCCGGCCTCACCCATGTCAGGCCGTCCTACCAGATCGACAGCGTCATCGTGGGCAACCGGGAGGTCGCGGTGGCGCAGGAGGCGGCGAGGGTGATGCCCTTCGCCACGCTGCTGCATTTCAGGAAGGACGTCGACGTCGCGCAGCCGCCGGTGCTGGTGGTCGCGCCCCTCTCCGGCCATTTCGCGACCCTGTTGCGCAGCACGGTGAAGACGCTGCTGCCCGACCACGACGTCTACATCACCGACTGGCACAACGCGCGCGACGTGCACCTCGCGGACGGGGCTTTCGGCTTCGACGACTATGTCGACCACATCATCAAGTTCCTGCGCCAGATCGGGCCCGGCGCGCACGCCGTCGCCGTGTGCCAGCCCTGCGTCCAGCTCCTCGCCGCCGTCGCCGTGATGGCGGAGGACGACGATCCCGCGCAGCCGCGCAGCATGACGCTGATGGCCGGGCCGATCGACACGCGGGTCAGCCCGACCAAGGTGAACGAGCTCGCGAAGGAGAAGCCGATCGGCTGGTTCGAGAAGAACCTGATCGCCAGGGTTCCCGCCAGGTTCACCGGCGCGGGGCGGAAGGTCTATCCCGGCTTCGTGCAGCTCTCCGCGTTCATGAGCATGAACATGGATCGGCACGTCAAGGCGCACACGCAGATGTACGAGCAGCTCGCCAACGGGGAGGTGGAGAAGGCCGCCGTCACCAAGGCGTTCTACGACGAGTATTTCGCGGTGCTCGACCTCGCGGCCGAGTTCTACCTGGAGACCGTCCAGTACGTATTCCAGGAACATCGGCTGCCCCTGGGCGAATTGACCTGGCGCGGGCGCAAGGTGGACACGAAGGCCATCCGGCGGACGGCGCTGATGACCGTGGAAGGCGAGCGCGACGACATCTGCGCGGTGGGCCAGACCGTGGCGGCGCAGGAGCTGTGCTCCAGCCTGAAGCCCTTCCGCAAGCGCCACCACATGCAGGCGGGCGTGGGCCACTACGGCGTATTCAGCGGCAGGAAGTGGGAGGGGCAGATCTACCCCATCCTGCGCAACATGATCCTCGCCAACGCCTGAGAACCTGGCTGGACGACGCCGAATGCATTATCGGAGCTCATCCAGCCCCTCATGCTGAGGAGGTCCGGACCATTGTCCGGGCCGTCTCGAAGCACCGCGTCTGGCCGGGAGCAAGCAAGGCGCGCCAAACCATGGCCTGTCCTTCGAGACAGCCGCTTCGCGGCTTCCCCCAGGGTGAGGCTCATGGGTGCGGCCGAACGACTTTCCGGCCAAGCTCCGGGGCCGCTAACGATCGGGAATCACCCTCGCGCCGAGCGCCAGCAGCAGCCCGAACACGGCGACCACCGACAGCGCCGCGTTGAGCCCCACCAGCTCCGACAGCCCGCCGATGAGCGGCGGGCCGAGCAGCAGCCCGCCATAGGCGATCATCGTCACCACCGCGATGCCGGCGCTGGGACTGACGCCGACGCGGCCGGCCGCGCTGAACACCACCGGCACCACGTTGGCGAAGCCGACGCCCATCAGCGCGAAGCCGATGACGCCCGCAACGAGGTTCGGCACGGCGAGCGCCAGCACCATGCCGGCGAAAGCGAGCAGCCCGCCCCAGACGAGAGACGGCCGCGGGCCGAGCGCCGCGACCACGCGGTCGCCGAGAAAGCGCGAGGCCGTCATGGTGATGGAGAAGGCCACGAAGCCGGAGGCCGCCACCGCCGGCGTCGCGCCCGTCTGGCGTGTCAGGAACAGCGAGCTCCAATCGCCGATGGCGCCTTCGGAAAAGAAGCAGAGGAAGGCGAGCAGGCCGAGTGCGAGCACGCGCAGGCGCAGCACAGCGCGCCAGCTGAGCTTCTCCCCCGCGGGGCGCACGGAAGCTCCGTCCGCGACGAGCGTCCGGCCGGCGGCGACGCCGACGGCCAGCATGAGCGCCGCCGCGCCGGCCAGGGTCCAGGCGGGGTCCCAGGGCTGGGCGAGCAGGAGCCCGCCCACGGCGGAGCCGATGAGGCCGCCGAGGCTGTAGTAGGCGTGCAGCGAGGACATGATGGGCCGGCGCATCGCCCGCTCCACCGTCACCGCCTGCGCGTTGATGCTGACATCGAGCCCGCCCATGCCGAAGCCGAGCACGAAGCCGCTCGCCAGAAGCAGCAGGAAAGTGGGGGCGAAGAGGGGCATGGCGAGCCCAAGGCAGAAGATCACGGTCGTGATCCGCACCACCGGCCGGCTGCCGCGGACCGTGGCGGCCCAGCCCGAGAGCGGCATGGAGGCGATGGCCCCGGCCACCACCGAGAACAGCGCGACGCCCAGCACGCCGTCCGACAGCGAAAGGTCCTTCTGCACGACGGGGATGTGCACCACCCACAGCCCCATGCCGAGGCCGAGCAGCAGAAAAATGGCGGCGGCTCCCGTCCTGGCGCGGGACAGGTAGGCGAAGTCGCGCAATGCGGCGGCGTCGGGCGGGGGAACAGTCAGGGGAAGTCTCCTGGCGCGGGCAGGGGGCACGCGATTCGCGAGGCGGGAGTATCGGACAACGCCTCCGCCCTGTCCGTGTGCTTCGCATCACGCCGGATTGATCGTTGCTGCGACCTCCGGTCGGGTGCGCACGTCCATCGCATCGGGTTACTCTGGCAGGGATCGACCACAGGAGATGCGCATGACATCCGCATGGCAGGCGTTCCCTGCGCTCAGGGCCTGCGCAGCCGCCGTGGCGCTCGGATGGACGTCAATGGCCGGCGGCCCCGCGGCTGCGCAGGCGCCCGACGCCGAGCCCTGTATGGGCCTCGTCTCACGCCGCGAGTCGCCGATCATCCCCGCCGCCATGGTGGGCCCCGGCGAGGTCGGCCTGACCTTCATCGGCCACTCGACGTTCCTGATCGAGAGCCCCGGCGGGATCAAGATCGCGACGGACTACAACGATTTCGTGAAGCCGAACGTCATTCCAGACGTCGCGACCATGAACCACGCGCATTCCACGCACTACACGGATGCGCCGAACCCTGCGATCAAATACGTCCTGCGCGGCTGGTCCGAGACGGGCGGCGCGGCGCGCTACAACCTCTCGGTCGGCGACGTGATGATCCGCAACGTGCCGACCAACATCCGAAACTGGAACGGGGGAACCGAGGAGTTCGGCAACTCCATCTTCGTCTTCGAGGTGGCGGGCCTGTGCGTGGCGCATCTCGGCCATCTCCACCACGAGCTGCTGCCCGGCCACCTCAAGATGCTCGGCCGCATCGACGTGCTGCTGGTGCCCGTCGACGGCAGCTACACCATGGATGTCGAAGGCATGCTGGACGTGATGGAGAAGATCCATGCGCCCATCGTGATCCCCATGCACTATTTCGGGCAGGCGACTCTGGAGCGTTTCCTGTCCCGCGCCGGCCAGACCTACCCGGTGGAGCGCCCGGCCAGCAACGAGCTGGTGGTCAGCCGCGCCACGTTGCCCCCGAGCCCGAAGATCGTGGTGCTGCCGGGGCGATAGGCTGCACGAGCCTGCCTTCGCAACGAGGCTCTCTGTCGGCGGACAGCGCGTTTCCACCTCCCCCTCGAGGGGGGAGGTCGGAGCGCGAAGCGCGAAGCGCTCCGGGAGGGGGTGACGGCTCCGCTTGGCGCAATGCTCTGGCGAAGTGGCGCAATGCCCTGGCTAAGCACTCCATGCCCGGCGTCACCCCACCCCGGCCCTTTGGGCCGACCCTCCTCCTCGAGGGGAGGGTGAAGTGCTGCGCCATCCGGGCTTTCGCGCTGAGTGCGTCATCCCCAGGCGGCATCCGTTTCCGCCCCGACGTTGCGAGTGGGAGCGGTGGGGAGTAAAACGCTGCCCGACAGGCCCGCCCCTTGCAGCGCTGACGCTGCGCGTCCTCCATCGTTTCAATTCGACACGCACGTCCTGGATCGAAGTCCGAGCCATGCCCCTTTCTGCAGCCCCCCGTGCGATGACATTCGTCCTGGCGCTCTGCGCCGGCCTCGGCGCGCCGATCGCCACAAAGGCGGCCGAGCGCAGCAGCCCTCGGGTGGAGAACCTGCTCTCGCGCATGACGCTGGCGGAGAAGATCGGCCAGCTCAACCTCGTCTCCGGTCACCACGCGGTCACCGGGCCTTATGCCCGCTCCGACGTCCAGCAGGCCATCCTGGCGGGGGAGGCGGGGGGGCTCTTCAACGTCTATGGCGCGCAGTACACGCGCAATCTGCAGGAGATGGCGGTCAAGAAGACGCGGCTGGGCATCCCGCTGCTGCTCGGCTTCGACGCGCTGCACGGCTATCGCACCATTTTCCCGATCCCGTTGGCGCAGGCGTCCTCCTGGGATCTCGACGCCATCCGCGAGGCCGAGCGCGTCTCGGCGCGGGAGGCCAGCTCGGCCGGCGTGAACTGGATCTACGCGCCGATGGTGGACGTCTCGCGCGATCCGCGCTGGGGACGCGTGGCGGAGGCCTCGGGCGAGTCCGCCTGGCTCGGGGCGAAGATCGCCGCGGCGCGCGTGGAGGGCCTGCAAGGAAGCGCGCTGTCCAACGTCGACAGCGTCGCCGCCTGCGTGAAGCACTTCGCCGGCAACGGCGCGACCGAGGCCGGGCGCGACTACAGCGGGGCGGACCTTTCCGAGCGGGCCGTGCGCGAGACGCAGCTGCCGCCGTTCGAGGCCGCCGTCAACGCCAGGACGCGCTGCGTCATGTCCGCCTTCAACGCCGTCGACGGCGTGCCGGGCGTGGCGAACCAGCGGCTCCTGCGCGACATCCTGCGCCGCGAATGGGGCTTCGACGGCATCGTCGTGAGCGATTTCGGCGCGGTCGAGGAGCTCACGGTGCACGGCATCGCCGAGAACCCGAGCGACGCCGCGCGCCAGGCCTTCCGCGCCGGCACCGACATGGACATGGAGAGCCGCAACTACATCAACGGCCTGCCCGACCTCGTGAAGGAAGGCGCGGTGCCGATGATCGAGATCGACGACGCGGTGCGCCGCATCCTGCAGCTCAAGGAAGACCTCGGCCTCTTTGACGACCCCTATGCGCGCTCCGATCCGTCCCGCGAGAAGGAAGAGCTGGCGAAGCAGGCCAACCGGGACGCCTCCCGTGCGCTTGCGGAAAAGTCCATGGTGCTGCTGAAGAACGACAACGCCACGCTGCCCTTCGCCGAGAATCTCGGCAGGATCGCGGTGATAGGCCCGCTCGGCGACAGCGGGGCCGACACGCTGGGACCGTGGGCCGCGTTCGGCTCGCCCGAGAACGCCATCACGCTGGTCGAGGGGCTGCGCATGGCTGTCGCGCCCTCGACGCTCGTCGTGGCGCACCCGGGCGGCGCGATCGAGCGCTCGACGCCTTCGGACATCGCCGCCGCGCTGAAGGTGGCCCGCTCGGCCGACGCGGTGGTGCTGGCGCTGGGCGAGCGCGCCACGCAAAGCGGGGAGGCGGCGAGCCGCTCCTCCATCGACCTTCCGGGCGACCAGATGGCGCTGGCCCGCGCCGTGCTCGCGCTGGGCAAGCCGACCGCCGTGGTGCTGTTCAACGGCCGGCCGCTGACCATCGAGGATCTCAGCAAGGAAGCCCCGGCCATCCTGGAGGCCTGGTTCCCCGGCAGCATGGGTGGCCTCGCCGCGGCCCGCATCCTGCTCGGCCAGGCTGAGCCGCAGGGCCGCCTGCCGATGACGTTCCCGCGCTCGGTGGGGCAGATCCCGATCTATCACGACCAGCGCCCGACGGGCCGCCCGGCCGGGGATGCGCCGAAGCCCTACACGAGCACCTACATCGACAAGGAGCCGACGCCCCTCTACCCGTTCGGCTACGGGCTCGCCTACACCCAGTTCGTCTACGGCGCGCCTCGGCTGGACAACCCGGTGATCGGTCCGAAGGGCACGGTGACGGTATCGGTCGACGTCATGAACGTCGGCTCGCGGGCCGGCACGGCGCAGGTGCAGCTCTACATCAACCATCGCGTCGCCCGCGTCTCCCGGCCGGTGCGCGAGCTGCGCGACTTCGGGCGGCTCGCGCTCGCGCCGCAGGAAGTCGGCACGGTGCGCATGAAGCTCACCGAGCGCGACCTCGCCTTCTGGCAGCCGGACGGCCGGTTCGCGCCGCCCGAGGCGGGGGTCATCAATGTCCTGACCGGGCCGAACGCCGGCGAATTGCGGCAGACCACCGTCTCCTACAATCCCAAGGCGCTCGATGCGCCCGCCGCGTCCGGGACCATGCCGAAGCAGGCGCTGAAGTAGGGATCTGCCTCCTGCGGGGTAGCAATGCGCCGGCCGCCTTGCCGAGCCGCGGCCCCTGCTGGTACCAAGTCGCCGACGGAGCGCCCGCCGCCCGGCGGACGTCGCATCTCCCGGACGGGTCCCATGAGCATTCGAAACGGCGTCGTCGAGGCCATCGGAAACACCCCGCTGATCGCGCTAAAGCGCGCATCGGAGATGACCGGCTGCCGCATCCTGGGCAAGGCCGAGTTCATGAACCCCGGCCAGTCGGTGAAGGACCGGGCGGCGCTGTTCATCATCCAGGACGCGGTCGCCCGCGGCGCGCTGCGGCCCGGCGGCGTCATCGTGGAGGGCACGGCCGGGAATACGGGCATCGGGCTGGCGCTTGTCGCCAATGCGATGGGTTTCCGCACGGTGATCGTGATCCCGGAGACGCAGTCCCAGGAGAAGAAGGACATGCTGCGGCTGGCGGGCGCCGAGCTCGTCGAGGTGCCGGCGGTGCCGTATTCGAACCCCAACAACTATGTGAAGGTCTCGGGCCGGCTGGCCGACGAGATCGCGAAGAGCAACCCGAACGGCGCGGTCTGGGCGAACCAGTTCGACAACGTCGCGAACCGCCAGGCGCACATCGAGACGACCGGGCCCGAGATCTTCGAGCAGACCGACGGCGAGGTCGACGGCTTCATCTGCGCCGTCGGCACCGGCGGCACGCTGGCCGGCGTGGGCATGGCGTTGAAGGCGCGCAAGCCGGGCGTCACCATCGGCCTGGCCGATCCCATGGGGGCGGCGCTCTACAGCTACTACACGACGGGCGAGCTGAAATCGTCGGGCTCCTCGATCACCGAGGGCATCGGGCAAGGGCGTATCACGGCCAACCTCGTCGACGCGCCCATCGACGTCGCTTTCCAGATCCCTGACGAGGAAGCGATTCCGCTCTGCTTCGATCTGCTGGAACACGAGGGGCTGGTGCTGGGCGGCTCCTCGGGCATTAACGTGGCCGGGGCGATCAGGCTGGCCCGGCAGCTCGGGCCGGGGAAGACGATCGTGACGATCCTCTGCGACTATGGAACCCGTTACCAGAGCAAGCTGTTCAACCCCGAGTTCCTGCGCAGCAAGGGATTGCCCGTCCCCGAATGGCTGGAGCGAGGTTCCAGCGTGCGCGTGCCGTTCGTCTAGGTCGGCTTTCCCGTCAATACGTGACATTCTGGTGGGAGTTTGTCCGACGCCGCCTTTTCAAGCATGCATACCTTCCCTTGCCAGCCATCAGGACCGCATGGACCCGACTTTTCAGAGCCTCCTCGCGGTCCTCGAAGTCGTCTGGATCAACATCGTCCTGTCCGGTGACAACGCGGTCGTCATCGCGCTCGCCTGCCGAGGGCTGCCGCTGAAGCAGCGGCGCATGGGCCTTGTCCTCGGCGCGGGCGTGGCCGTTCTGCTGCGCGTGATTTTCACCCTGGTGGTGGTGCAGCTCCTCGCCCTGCCGTTCCTGCGGATCGGCGGCTCGCTCCTGCTGGTCTGGATCGCGATCCAGCTGCTGACCGAAGACGAGGCGGCGCAGGAGGACAAGATCGCCTCGTCCGACAAGCTGATCTACGCGGTGCGCACCGTGGCCATCGCCGACATGGTGATGAGCCTCGACAACGTGCTCGCCATCGCTGCGGTGGCAAAGGACAACACCTTCCTGCTGATGCTGGGGCTGCTGATCTCGGTCCCCCTCATCGTGGCCGGGGCGACGCTGATCATGGCGCTGCTCAGCCGTTTCCCGCTGCTGGTATGGGCGGGAGCGGGGCTGCTCGGCTGGGTGGCGGGCGAAATGCTGGATTCCGACCCGTTCCTGATCGAGCGCTTCGGCGAGGAGTTCATGCAGTCGCTCGAGCTGCCGCTGGCCGCCGCCTTCGCCGCGATCGTGCTCGTCGTGGGATACATGCTTCGGCGGCGCAGCCACGCCGCGGCTTAGGTCCTCTCCATCGGGTCATCCCCGGCGCGCCGAAGGCGCGGGAAGGGGATCCAGGGGGCCGTGGCAATGAGTGGACAGCGAACCCAGTCTCCTGGGTTCCCTTCCCTCGCTTCGCTCGCCGGGAATGACGCGCGGTAGCGTGCGGGCTGCATCGCGCCCGGGATGACGGGCGGAGGGGTTGCGTTCCCCTACAGCCCGGCGGAGTCGATCGCCGTTTCGGGCCCGTCCACCATGCGCTCGCGGATGGCGGCGACCAGCATCTCGGCGAGATCGGCGGCCGTTTCCGCTCCGGCGTGGAGAACGAGTTCCGGCTCGCTCGGCGGTTCGTAGGCGCTGCTCGCGTTGCCGCCGACGCCGGTGAGGTTGACCACCTTGCCGGTCTCGGCCCGGGCGTAGAGCCCCTTGGGGTCGCGCTCGCGGCAGATGTCCAGCGGCGTGTCGACGTGGACCTCCATGAACCCGCCCACAGGGAAGCGGGCGCGCACGGCGTCGCGGTCGGCGCGGAAGGGCGAGACGAGGGCGCACAGCACAATCAGGCCGGCGTCCGCCATCAGGGCGGCGACCGCGCCGGTGCGGCGCACGTTCTCGGCCCGCGCGGCGGCGTCGAAGCCGAGGTCGCGGTTGAGGTCCTGGCGGAGGTTGTCGCCGTCGATCAGCATGGTGTGCAGGCCCACCGCGTGCAGTCGCTGTTCGGCGAGGTTGGCGATGGTCGACTTGCCGGAGCCGGACAGGCCGGTGAGCCAGACGACCAGCGGCTTCTGGCCCTTGATGCGGGCGCGCTGCGCGCCGTCGAGGTCGTGGCCGTGGCGGTAGACGTTGCTCGCCGCGTCGAGGCCGTGGCTGATCATGCCCGCGGCGACGGTTGCGTTGCTGACGCGGTCGATGAGGATGAACGCGCCGGTCTCGCGGTTCTCCGCATAGGGATCGAAAGCGAGCGCCGCGGTGGTCTCGATCTCGCCCAGGCCGATCTCGTTAAGAGCCAAGGTGGCGGCGGGCGTCGGCGCGAGGGTTTGGACATCGATGCGGTGGGGCAGCTTCGTCACCGAGGCGGGCACGGTGCGCGCGCCGGACTTCAGCAAATAGGAGCGGCCGAGCCGCAGCGGCTCCTCGGCCATCCAGACGAGCTTGGCGGCGAAGCGCGAGGAGACGGTCGGCCGGCGCTTGGGATCGGCGAAGACCTCGCCGCGCGGCGCGTCGATCTCATCGGCCAGGACGAGGGTGACGGCGTCGCCCGCGACGGCGCGGGGCAGGTCGCCGTCGGCGGTCGCGATGCGGCGGACGGTGGAGGACCGGCCGGAGGAGGACACCACCACGGCGTCGCCCGGCTGCACCGCGCCGCTGGCGACCGTGCCGGAAAAGCCGCGGAAATCGAGGTTCGGCCGGTTCACCCACTGCACGGGGAAGCGGAACGGCATGTCCTCCCGCGAGGTCGCGACGTCGACGGTCTCGAGGTGCTCCAGCAGCGTGGGGCCGGCATACCAAGGGGTGCCGGCGCTGCGCAGCGCGACGTTGTCGCCGAAGCGCGCGGAGAGCGGGATGGCGACGACGGAGAAGAAGTTCAGCTCCTTCGCGAAAGCCGCGAAATCGGCCGTGATGGCGTCGAAGGGGGCCTGGTCGAAGCCGACGAGGTCGATCTTGTTCACCGCCAGCACGACGTGCCGGATGCCGAGCAGCGAGGCGATGATGGCGTGGCGGCGCGTCTGGGTCAGCACGCCCTTGCGGGCGTCGATGAGCAGGATGGCGAGCTCCGCGTTCGAAGCGCCGGTCGCCATGTTGCGGGTGTACTGCTCGTGGCCGGGCGTGTCCGCCACGATGAAGGAGCGGCGCGGCGTGGCGAAGAAGCGGTAGGCGACGTCGATGGTGATGCCCTGCTCGCGTTCAGCCTCGAGCCCGTCGACCAGCAGCGCGAGGTCCATGTCCTCGCCCGTGGTGCCATGGCGGCGAGAGTCCTTCTCCAGCGTCTTCACCTGGTCCTCGAACACGGCCTTGGACTCGACAAGCAGCCGGCCGATCAGGGTCGACTTGCCGTCGTCGACGGAGCCGCAGGTGAGGAAGCGCAGCAGGCCCTGGCTGGCGGAGGCGAGCGAGGCGGGGGCGTCGAAGGCGTCGACGGGCGCAGGCAAGGGGGCGTGAACCGCGGTCATCAGAAATAGCCCTCGCGCTTCTTGCGCTCCATGGAGGCCTGGTCGTCCTTGTCGATCATGCGGCCCTCGCGCTCGGAGACGCGCGAGCCCAGCACTTCGGCGGCGACGGCCTCCAGCGTGTCCGCAGTGGAGTGCACGGCCCCGGTGAGCGGGTAGCAGCCGAGCGTCCTGAAGCGGACCATCTCCATCCGCGGCGTCTCGCCCGGCGCGAGCGGCATGCGCTCGTCATCGACCATGATCAGCGCGCCATCGCGCTCCACCACGGGGCGGGGCTTGGCGAAGTAGAGCGGCACGACGGGGATGTTTTCGGCCACGATGTAGGCCCAGATGTCCGCCTCGGTCCAGTTGGACAGGGGGAACACGCGCATGGATTCGCCCTTGTGGACGCGCGTGTTGAAGAGATGCCAGAGCTCCGGCCGCTGGTTGCGCGGCTCCCAGGCGTGGCCGGCGGTGCGGTGGGAGAAGATGCGCTCCTTGGCGCGGCTCTTCTCCTCGTCGCGCCGCGCGCCGCCGAAGGCCGCGTCGAAGCCGTTGATGTCCAGCGCCTGCCGCAGCGCCTCGGTCTTCATCACCTGCGTGTGGACCGCCGACCCGGAGGCGAACGGGTTGATGCCGGCTGCAACGCCCTCCTGGTTGATGTGGACGATGAGATCGATCCCGAGCCGCTTCGCGGTCTCGTCGCGGAACGCGATCATCTCGCGGAACTTCCACGTCGTGTCGACATGCAGCAGCGGGAAGGGCAGCTTGCCCGGCCAGAACGCCTTCAGCGCGATGTGCAGCATCACCGCGCTGTCTTTGCCGATGGAGTAGAGCATCACCGGATTGGCGAACTCGGACGCCACCTCGCGCATGATGTGGATCGACTCCGCTTCCAGGCTGGCGAGGTGGGGCGTGAGGACCCGACGCGGCGCGATGGCGGGCGGGGCTTCCTTGAGAAGGGCGGTGGTCGTCATCGTTAGTCCTCTGCACGGCTGGATCATCCTCAAGCCCTCATCCTGAGGAGCGATGCGGCTTCGCATCGCGTCTCGAAGGACGAGGGCTCGCGAGCCCCGGCCGTCGTGCCGTCTGGACCCCTCGCCCTTCGAGACGCAGGCCGGAGGCGGCCTGCTCCTCAGGATGAGGGGCGTCGTGTTCTGGCCGTCGTGTGGGACGGCCCGTAAGTCAGCGTCCCGAAACGCGCAGCCAGGGGCGTGTGCCCGGGGGCACGCTCTGGCCGGCGTCGGCGGGGGCGGGCTGGAGGTGCACGGAGACGCCGCGCACCTTGCCCTGCTCCAGCGCCCGGCGGGTGGGTTCGTTGGTGACGTCGAAGGCGTCGAAGCCGCAGCGCAGCATCAGCGGGATCTGGTCGCGCAGCACGTCCCCGGTGGCCCGCAGCTCGCCCGTATAGCCATGCCGCTCGCGCAGCTTGGCAGCGATGGAATAGGAGCGCCCGTCCGTGTAGCGGGGGATGGTGAGCACGATCAGCCGGAAGCGGTGGAGATCCTGCTCCAGCCCGTCCAGCTCTTCACCCGACTGCAGCAACAGGCCGAGATCGGCGTTGCGGCCGACCAGCGTGTCGCGCTCGGCGAGGAAGCGCGCCTTGCCGACCACGACGGGGCCGTCGCCCACGGGCTCGTCCGCGGCGGGGAAGCGCCAGGCGTCGCCGATGAAGGCGCCGTTCTTGTAGAGAGCCATCAGGCGCCTCGCTGCTTCAGCGCGTCCGCGCCGAGATGGATGCCGCATTCCGTCTTGCCCATGCCGCGCCAGCGTCCGGCGCGGGGATCCTCGCCCTCCGCGACGGGGGTTGTGCAGGGCGTGCAGCCGATGGAGGGGTAGCCCTTGGCCACCAGCGGGTGCGGCGGGAGGTCGTGCTGGCGGATATAGGCCAGCAGTTCCGAGGCGGACCAGGTGGCGAGCGGGTTCAGCTTGATGCGTTCGCCGTCGGCCTCGAAGGCCTGCAGCGCGCTGCGCGTGTCGGCCTGGAAGCGCTTGCGTCCGCTGATCCAGGCGTCGAATCCGCCGAGAGCGCGGGCCAGCGGCTCCACCTTGCGAAACCCGCAGCAGGCGTCCGGGTCCATGGCGAAGAGCGCGCCCAAGGGGTCGAGCCGCGCCTCGTCCCCCGCAGAGGGGGCGAAGGTGCGGACGTCGGTGAGGCCGAGGCGCGCCACCAGGGCGTCGCGATAGGCCAGCGTCTCCGGAAAGAGGCGCAGCGTATCGACGAAGACGACCGGAATGGCGGGATTTACGGAAGCCACAAGGTGGAGCAGCACGGCGGATTCCGCGCCGAAGCTGGTGACGAGCGCGGTCCGGCCGGGGAACAGCTCGCGGCTGGCCAGCGCAATCAGCTCGGCCGCGCTGCGCTCGCCATGGAGCGCGTTGAGGCGGGCTGCTTCGCTTGCGAGCGGCGAAGGGGGCGCAGCGGCGGCAGCCGCCAGGACGATGTCAGGCTGCGACGGCATAGAGCGCCTCCCGGAAGGGGTCTTCGCCGAGGCGGCGGAAGGCGGCGAGGAAGGTCTCGGAGGGGCTGGTGCGCAGGCGCAGATAGGTATCGACCACCGTCTCCACCGCGTCCACGATCTCGTCCGAGGAGAAGCCCTTGCCGACGATCTCGCCGATCGTGCAGGTCTCGTCGCCGGAGCCGCCGAGCGTGATCTGGTAGAACTCCTCGCCCTTCCGGTCGACGCCGAGGATGCCGATGTGGCCGACATGGTGGTGGCCGCAGGCGTTGATGCAGCCGGAAATCTTCAGCTTGAGGTCGCCGATGTCGCGCTGGCGGGCAGGGTCGGCGAAGCGCTCGGAGAGGCGCTGCGCCACGGGAATGGAACGCGCGTTGGCGAGCGCGCAGTAATCGAGGCCGGGGCAGGCGATGATGTCGGTGATGAAGCCCGCGTTGGCCGTGGCGAGGCCGGCCTTCTGCAACTCGGCGAAGACGGTGGGCAGGTCGTCCAGCCGGACATGCGGCAGCACGAGGTTCTGCTCGTGGCTGACGCGCAGCTCGTCATGCGACCAGCGCTCGGCGATATCAGCGACCGCATCCATCTGCTCGGCTGTGCAGTCGCCCGGCGGCAGGCCGATCGGCTTCAGCGAGACCGTGACGGCGGCGTAGCCCGGCCGCTTGTGGGCAACCACGTTGCGCTCGACGAAGGCGGCGAAGGCCGCATCCACGCGGCGCGCCGTCTCGAACGCCTCGGAGCGCTCAGGGGCAGCGGCGAAAGCGGGCGGGGCGAAATACGCCGTGATGCGGTCCACCTCCTCCTTCGGGAGGGCGAGGGGCACGCCGGAGGCCTTGATGGCCTGGTACTCCGCCTCGATGTCGCGCGTGATCTCCTCGATGCCCGTCTCGTGGACGAGGATCTTGATACGCGCCTTAAACTTGTTGTCGCGGCGACCGTGCAGATTGTAGACGCGCAGGATGGCCGTGCAGTAGGCGAGGATCTCGCTCTCCGGCAGGAAGTCCCGCACCTTCTTGGCCACCATGGGCGTGCGGCCCTGGCCGCCGCCGACCCAGACGGCGAAGCCGATCTCGCCCGCCGCGTTGCGCTTCACCTCGAGCCCGATGTCGTGCACCTGGATCGCCGCGCGGTCGTTTGGCGCGCCGGTGACGGCCAGCTTGAACTTGCGGGGCAGGTAGGTGAACTCCGGGTGGATGGACGACCACTGCCGCAGGATCTCGGCGTAGGGGCGGGGGTCCGCCACCTCGTCGCCCGCCGCGCCGGCGAAATGATCCGCAGTGACGTTGCGGATGCAGTTGCCCGAGGTCTGCAGCGCGTGCATCTCCACCTCGGCGAGGTGGCCGAGGATCTCCGGCACGTCCTTCAGGGCGATCCAGTTGAACTGCAGGTTCTGGCGCGTGGTGAAGTGGCCGTAGTTCCTGTCGTAGGTGCGCGCGATGAAGGCGAGCTTGCGCATCTGGCGCGAGGACAGCGTGCCGTAGGGAATGGCGATGCGCAGCATGTAGGCGTGCAGCTGCAGGTAGACGCCGTTCATCAGCCGCAGCGGCTTGAACTGGTCCTCGGTGAGCTCGCCGGAGAGGCGGCGCTCGACCTGGTCCTTGAACTCGGCGGTCCGTTCCTCGACGAAGCGCCGGTCGAATTCATCGTAGCGATACATGATGCTGTCTCGGGGGCTTCTTGCGTCAGGCGGTGTCGCGGGCGGTCTCAGTGAGGGCGTAGCCGACGGTCGGACCCTCGGCGCGGATGGCTTCGCGCAGCTTCAGGGCGCGCACGCCGGCTTCGTCCTTGGCGACGTCGATGAGGTAGGGATCGATGACGATGTTGTCGGCCGCATCCGCCGTGGCCAGCGCCAGCAGCGCCTCGGCGGAATCCTCGGTCACGACGACCTGCGCTTCGGCGAGGTGGCGCGACCAAGCGCCCTTGCCCGTGCGGAACACGACGACGCCGTTGGCGGCGTCGTTTCCCGTCACCGCCTGCGGGACGAAGATCTTGGGCTTCTTGCTCATGAGGTCCTCAGGCGGCCGCGGCCAGCAGCGGGGCGATGAGTTCGGCGATTTCGAGATCGGCAGCGGCCATGGCGGGGCCGGCCAGGATGAGGACGGGACCGGCGAGGTCCTCACGCTCGCTGAGCGCGGGCAGATCGGACACGATCCCGGAGAAGACGCGGTTATTGGAGCGCCCGGCGTTCTCGACGGCGATAACGGGCGTGTCGGCCGCGATCCCGGCCTCGGTCAGCTTGTCGAGGATCAGCCGGCCGGCGCTCTTGCCCATGTAAACGGCGAGTGTGCCGCCGCTGCGGGCGACCTCGGTCCAGCCTGTCGGCTCGGCATTGTCGGCGCCGTGCGCGGTGGCGAAGGCGAGGCTGGAGGCGACGCCACGCAGGGTGAGCGGCGCGCGCGCATCGGCGGCGGCAGCCAACGCGGCGGTGATGCCGGGCACGATCTGGTAGGGCACGCCCGCCTCGCGCAGCGCCTTCAGCTCCTCGCCGACGCGGCCGAAGATCATGGGATCGCCGGACTTCAGCCGCGCAACGCGCTTGCCCTCGCGGGCGAGCCGCACGATGAGCGCGTCGATCTCGGCCTGCTGGACGGAGTGGTCGCCCTTCGCCTTGCCGACGCAGATGCGCTCGGCGTCGCGGCGGGCCATGTCGATCACCTCGCGCGGCACGAGCTGGTCGTGCACCACGACGTCGCAGGTCTGCAGCAGCCGCTGGGCGCGGATCGTGAGCAGGTCGGCCGAGCCCGGACCCGCGCCGATCAGCCAGACGACGCCCTGGTGGTCGGGCTCCTCTGTGTCGAGCTGGGCGATGGCGGCGGCGGCCGCGCCGTCGATGTCGCCGGCCAACGCCTGGTCGGCGAGGCGGCCCTCGAACAGCCGCGACCAGAAGCGGCGGCGCAGCAGGGGCGTGTCGAGCCGCTGCATCACCGTCTCGCGGATGGCGCGCGCGAGTTCGCCCAGGCGGCCGAACTCGGGGGCGAGCATCTGCTCGATCTGGGCCCGGACGCGCTGCGCCAGGACCGGGGCGAGGCCATCGCTGGAGATGGCGACGGCGATGGGCGCGCGGTCCACGATGGCTGGGATGGCGAAATCGGAGAGGTGAGGGCGGTCCACGACATTGACGGGGACGCCGGCCGCCCGGGCCATGCGGGAGTAGCGGGCATCGGTCTCCTCGTCGCCGGCGCCGGCGAACAGCAGCACCGCGCCGAAGAGGTCGCAGGGCGCGAGTTCTCGGGCGACGTGGTGGAGGCCGTGCGCGTCGACGAGCGCGGCGACGTCCGGCTCCAGCTCCGGCGCGATCACCCGGACCGTCGCCTTGCTGCGCAGGAGCAAGCGCAGCTTGTTGAGCGCAGGCTCACCCCCGCCGGCCAGGATCACCGTCTGGCCGGACACCTCGTAGGCGATGGGGAAGAACCTCAGGCCGGACATTTAACGTCCAAATTTGTGTTTTCTAGAATTTCACATTACACGATGCGAGATGTTTTGGGAAGGACGTTGGGCTTCCGCTTTCGCATCGACCACTGAGCACGCCGCATTCCCTGAGGCAATGTCCGGACCAATGAAGGGCCGGCGTGGGCAGCACCCACGGTCCTCATCCTGAGGAGCGGGCAAAGCCCGCGTCTCGAAGGACCGCCAAGGGTGGGGAGCGAGGAGGGAGCGCCGAATCGCCAGCCGTCCTTCGAGACAGCCCCGGATCAAGTCCGGGGCTTCCTCAGGATGAGGACCGTTGGTGCGGCCAGGGGCTATTCCGCTAGGCCAAAACGATCAGGGCAACGAGCATTGCCCTTCGGGGCAGAGGGCCTTACGCCGCGTTCTTCTTCGCCGTTTCCGGCTCCGAGCCGGGCGCAAGCCGCACCTTCAGCCCGTCCAGCGCGTCGCTCATCAGGATCTGGCAGGAGAGGCGGCTGTTCGCCTCCACGAGCAGGGCGTCGTCCAGCCGCTCGATTTCTTCGTCGGTGGGCGGTACGAGGCGGTCCAGCCATTCCGGGGCGACATAGACGTGGCAGGTCGCGCACGCGCAGGCGCCGCCGCATTCGGCCTTGATGCCGACGTCCCAGTCGCGGATGACCTCCATCACGCGCCAGCCGTCAAGGGCTTCGAGCTCGTGGTCCAGGCCGGCATGGTCGGTGACGAAAAGTCTCATGGTCGCAGTCCGTAAGGGGCCGGCCGGGGGCAGGCCGGTTGTAGGGCAAGGAGCGGGGTTGCGCGATCAGCCTTTAGCCGGAGCCTGGAACAGCCGGGCGCGGTCCAGGGAGATGCCGACCAGCGCTCCCGCCGCGAGGCCCGCCGGCGCGTCGTCGACCTCCAGGATCGCGCCGCCGTCGACCTCGACTTCGGCGCGGTAGCCGGTCGCGGTGCGGCGGACGCCGAGAATCCGGCCCTGTGGGAGGCTGTCGACCGGCTGGACGAGACGGGTTTCATGAGGCCGAAGGAACAGCACGCCCGCTCCGTCCGAGAGGCCGTCAGCCGGCATTGCGAGCCTGTTGCTCCCCAGGAGCACCTGGCCGCCCTGGATCTCGACGGGCAGGGAGGAGGACTCGCCGACGAAGGACGCCACGAACGCGGAGGCGGGGTGCTCGTAGATGTCCTCCGCCGAGCCGACCTGCTCGATCCTGCCGCGGTTGAGGATGGCCACGCGGTCGGCGAGTTCCAGCGCTTCGTCCTGGTCGTGGGTGACGAAGACGGTGGTCTGGCCGGTCTTGTGGTGGATCTCGCGCAGCCAGCGGCGCAGCTCCTTGCGCACCTTGGCGTCGAGCGCGCCGAAGGGCTCGTCGAGCAGCAGCACCTTGGGGTCGATGGCCAGCGCCCGGGCCAGCGCCACGCGCTGGCGCTGGCCGCCGGAGAGCTGGCGGGGATAGCGGGCGTCGAGCCCCTGCAGCTGCACGAGATCGAGCAACTCGTGCACGCGGGCCTTGATGGCGGCTTCCGGCGGCCGCTTGGCGCGTGGGCGCACGCGCAGCCCGTAGGCGACGTTCTCGAAGATCGTCATGTGCTTGAACAGCGCATAGTGCTGGAAGACAAAGCCGACGCCGCGGTCCTGCACGCGGACGTGGCTGGCGTCCTCGCCGCCCAGAAGCACTACGCCGAGGTCCTGCTGCTCCAGCCCGGCGATGATGCGCAGCAGGGTCGTCTTGCCCGAGCCGGAGGGGCCGAGCAGGGCGATCAGCTCGCCGTGGCCGATCTCCAGGTCGACGTCCTGGAGCGCCCACTGCGCGCCGAACCGCTTGCCGATGCCTGCGATGCGGATGTCCAAGCGCCCCCTCCGGTCATGACTGGCCGTTCGCGCGGCGGCGCCGTCCCGCAGCTCAGTGTAGCCGTGCTCCGGAAAGCCCGTCCCCATATCGCCACTCGAGGACAGTCTTGGCTGCGAGCGTGACGAGGGCAAGGAGGGCGAGGAGCGAAGCGACGGCGAAAGCGGCGACGAAGTTATATTCATTGTACAGGATCTCGACATGAAGCGGCATCGTGTTGGTGAGCCCGCGGATGTGGCCGGATACGACGGAGACGGCGCCGAACTCGCCCATGGCGCGGGCGTTGCAGAGCAGGACGCCGTAGAGCAGGCCCCAGCGGATGTTCGGCAGCGTGATCGTCATGAAGGTGCGAAGGCCGCTCGCGCCCAGCGTCAGGGCGGCCTCCTCGTCGGCCGTGCCCTGCTCCTGCATCAGCGGGATCAGTTCGCGCGCGACGAAGGGGAAGGTGACGAAGATCGTGGCCAGCACGATGCCGGGCACGGCGAAGATGACCTGGATGTCGTGCGACTTCATCCAGGGGCCGAGCAGCCCCTGCGCGCCGAACAGCAGCACGTAGACGAGGCCCGAGACCACCGGGGAGACCGAGAACGGCAGGTCGATGAGCGTCACCAGGAAGCTCTTGCCGGGAAACTCGTACTTGGCGATCGACCATGCGGCAGCGACGCCGAACAGGGCGTTGAGCGGCACGGCGACGGCGGCCACCGTCAGGGTGAGGCGGATCGCCGCCTGCGCATCGGGATCCTCGAAGGTCTCCCAATAGGCGGCAAAGCCCTGCCGCAAGGCCTCGGTGAACACGACCGCGAGCGGCAGCAGCAGGAACACGCCGAGAAAGCAGAGGGCGACGCCGATCAGCGCACGGCGCGCCAGCGCGCCTTCGGTGACGGGGCTCGGCGGCGAGGTTGGGGTGTGCGGGGTCGCGAACTCAGACATGCCCGAACCTCCGCCGCGTCCAGCTCTGCAGCAGGTTGATCAGCAGCAGCATGACGAAGGAGATCGCGAGCATGATGGTCGCGATCCCGGTCGCGCCGACATAGTCGTACTCCTCCAGCTTCACCACGATCAGCAGGGGCACGATCTCGCTGACATAGGGCATGTTGCCCGCGATGAAGATGACCGAGCCGTACTCGCCTACGCAGCGCGCGAAGGAGAGCGCGAAGCCGGTGAGGATGGCGGGCGTGAGGGAGGGGAGGACCACCCGCATGATCGTCTGCCGGCGGGAGGCGCCCAGCGTGGCGGAGGCTTCCTCGATCTCGCGCTCGAGTTCCGCGATGAGCGGCTGCACCGTGCGGACCACGAAGGGCAGGCCGACGAACACGAGCGCGACGAGGATGCCCAGCGGCGTGAAGGCGATTTTCACGCCCACGGCGGCGAAGAGGCCGCCCAGCCAGCCATTGGGCGCGTAGAGCGCGGCCAGCGCGATGCCCGCCACGGCGGTGGGCAGCGCGAAGGGGAGGTCGACGATGGCGTCGATCAGCCGGCGTCCGGGAAAGTCGTAGCGTGTGAGGACCCAGGCCACGACGACGCCGAAGACGGCGTCGATCAGGGCGGCGGCCAGCGAGATGCCGAAGCTGGTCTTCAGGGCGGCCAGGACCCGGGGCTGCGCCGCCACCTCGAGAAGCCCGCCGAGGCCCAGCGCCGACGACTTCAGAACCATGGCGCCGAGCGGGAGCAGCACGATCAGGGCGAGCCAGACGAGGGTCGTGCCGAAGGCGAGCCCGAAGCCGGGGATCACGCTCGGCGCGCGAAACCGCAGCCGGCGGCCGGCAAGGCCCGGCCCGGGTCGCCCGGAGCGCGGCAGGTCCGCGGTGCTGGAGGGAACGGCGATCGTCATCGTCAGGCCCTGGCTGGCGTGAAGAGCGGCTGGCCCGGTCGCCCCGGCCAGCCGCCCCGCGCGTGAGGAGCTTGCAAGAAGCGCACTACCGGGCGATCGACTTCTGGATTTCGTCGAAGATACCACCGTCGTCGAAATGCGCCTTCTGGGTTTTGGCCCAGCCGCCGAACGCCGAGTCGATGGTGAAGAGCTTGAGCGACGGGAGCTTGGCGAGATCGGTCTTGTCCGCCGCCTCGGGCTTGCTGGGGCGGTAGGCGTTCCTGGCGATGATGGCCTGGGCCTCCGGACTGTAGAGGAACGCGAGATAGGCCTCAGCCACCTTGCGCGTGCCCTTCGCGTCGACGTTGCCGTCGACGAGAGCGACCGGGGGCTCGGCGAGGATCGAGATGGAGGGGACCACGATCTCGAACTTGTCCTCGCCGAACTCCTGCAGCGCCAGGAACGCCTCGTTCTCCCAGGCGATCAGGACATCGCCGATGCCGCGCTGGGAGAAGGTGATGGTCGCGCCGCGCGCCCCGGTGTCCAGCACGGGCACGTTCTTGAGGATGCTGGTCACGAAATCCCGCGCGGCCTTCTCGTCGCCCTTGGCCTTGTCGAGCTGGTAGCCCCAGGCCGCGAGGTAGTTCCAGCGCGCGCCTCCCGAGGTCTTGGGGTTGGGCGTGATCACCTGCAGGCCGGGCTTGGCGAGGTCGTCCCAGTCCTTGATGCCCTTGGGATTGCCTTTGCGGACGACGAACACGATCGTCGAGGTGTAGGGCGAGGAGTTGTTGGGCAGGCGCTTCTGCCAATCGGCCGGGATCTTGCCGGTGCGCGCAGCGATCTGGTCGATGTCGGCGGCGAGGGCGAGCGTCACGACGGACGCGTCGATGCCGTCGATCACCGCGCGCGCCTGCGCGCCGGAGCCCCCGTGCGACATGCGGACGGTGACGGATTCCCCCGTCCGGGCCTTCCAGTCGGCCGCGAACTTCTGGTTCAGCGCCTTGTAGAGCTCGCGGGTGGGATCGTAGCTCACATTCAGCAAGGTCGTCTGGGCGTGGGCCGAGACGGTGACCAGCAGGATCAGCGCCACTGCGAGCCCGAACAGGATGAAGTCCCGGATCTTTCCGAGGCGGATGGCGTGGTGCATGCGGTGCTCCATGAATTATTCACAGTCTCAGCTGCGAAGAGCCGGAAAGCAACAGATTTTTTTGTGTAATTCAAAAAACAACATGAAATGCATGTAATTTGAGTTCTGGGCGGCCTTGGCCTTACGGGCCGGCGGCCGCGCTTCGGCTTGAAAACTCCTTGTTCTCCATATGCGCCGGGAGCGTGGACGCGGCCGGTGAAATCGACTTACTCTCCCGAATCGGGAATACCACGTGTCCACAACCAGAAAGCTGAACACATGCGCAAACTCATGCTGCTGCCCCTTATGCTCCCGCTGCTGGCGTGCAACCCGAACAATTCCACGGACCGTGCGATCGCCGGCGGCGCTTTGGGCGCGGGCGCAGGCGCCATCATCGGCGGCGTGGCGAGCGGCACGGCGGGGGGAGCGCTGGCGGGCGCGGCCATCGGCGGCGTCGGCGGAGCCATCGTGGGTCATGCCACGACTCCGAAGAACTGCTACGCCTACGACCGTTACGGAAACCGGATCCGCGTTTCCTGCTGATCGGGACGGGCGGCCTTCAGGCTCGCCACTCAGTCATCGGAGTTTCCGCTCGCCAGGGCGGCGAGGGCCGGCTTCCACTGGGGATCTGGCCCGAATTCGTTCGATGAGCTCACGGACAGCAGCTCGGCCAGCCGGTTGCGCGCGCGGTTCACGCGGCTCTTGATGGTGCCGACCGCGCAGCCGCAGATCTCCGCAGCCTCCTCGTAGGACAGGCCGGAGCCGCCGATGAGAATCAGCGCCTCGCGCTGGTCCGGCAGCAGGTGCTGCAGGGCCTCGCGGAAATCCACGAGGTCCATGTGGCCGTCCTGGGCGGGATGCGTGGCCATGCGGCTGGCCAGTTGGCCCTCCGCGTCCTCCACCTCGCGCCTGCGCTTGCGGTGGTCTGAGTAGAAGACGTTGCGCAGGATGGTGAAGAGCCAGGCGGAGACGTTGGTGCCCGGCGTGAAGGAATTGCGGCCGGCCCATGCCTTGAGCAGGGTTTCCTGCACGAGGTCGTCGGCCCGGTCCGGATTGCCCGAGAGCGACATCGCGAAAGCGCGCAGGGCGGGGACTGCCTTCAGCAAGTCGTCCTTCATGCGTCTTGCGTCGTCATCCGTTCCGGCATTGTCCATCTACTCGTCGCCTTTCCAGTCATTCGCGGCCGTCGGGCTTGAAGGCAGTTCCTCCGGAGCGATGTCGTCGAGCCGGCTCAGCAGCTCCAGAAACCGATCGGGGATGGGCTGGTGGAGAACCTCGTCGTAAACCGCTCGCAATTGCCGTCCGATGTGCCCCTGAACCTCGGACTCGAATGGCAGCACGAGTCCCATGCCCAATTCCGGGTCGACGAGGGTGGTTCCACCATGTTCCGCAAGAACCGGCTGCTCCGGCTTCCCAATTGCACTCCTGCCCGGCCGAGGTAAGTTCGTTGCCACCGAGGCATCGGGGCTGTCTCTTGCAGAAGTTGAAGCTGGTTTTGTTTTATTACCGCTTTCGACATCTTCGTTGTCGGACATTAACGTCTCCGGATGTGGTAGACAGACGTCATTTATTAGACGAAACTACCAGAGACGCAGGAAGCCGGTTCTCAAACGCCGTGTTTCCCCTTCGGTTCCTGACACAGCGGAACCATTTGGGCCTTTCCCGCGTTCAAGCTCGAATGCATCCCCAAAATGCATCCCCGTCACTGCGTCTCTGATTACAGGAGGGCACCCCATGTCCATTGCCCAGGCGATCGCTCCGCATTTGCCTTATCTGAGACGCTTCGCCAGAGCATTGACAGGAACCCAGCAAGGCGGCGACGCCTACGCCATGGCGACCCTCGAAGCCCTGGTCGCCGATCCCGGCAGTTTCGACCGTGACCTCGAGCCCCGCGTGGCACTCTACCGCGCCTTTCTGAAGGTCTGGGGATCAATCAGCCTGAACCAGGCCGTGGATTCGCCGTCCAGCCTGGCGCAGCTTGGCGGAGCCCGCCGCAACCTCGCAGCCCTCACGCCTCCGGCGCGGGTGGCGTTCCTTCTCAGTTCCGTCGAAGGTCTCGACAACGAGCACATCGCCGCAGCGATGGACCGCTCCCCGGAAGACGTCCATGGCCTGATCCACGATGCGGGCCGCGAGATCGCGCAGCAGATCACCACAGACGTCTTGATCATCGAGGACGAACCGATCATCGCGATGGATCTCGAGTCGCTCGTAGAGGGGCTCGGCCACCGCGTCACGGGCGTGGCGCGCACGCGCCGCGAGGCGGTCGAGGCCGTCCAGCAGTCCACGCCGGGCCTGGTTCTCGCCGATATCCAGCTCGCTGACGGGAGTTCGGGAGTGGACGCGGTCAACGACATCCTCTCCTCCTTCGAGCTCCCGGTGATCTTCATCACGGCCTACCCCGAGCGCTTCCTCACCGGCGAGCGGCCCGAGCCGGCCTTCCTCATCACCAAGCCGTTCCGCGCCGAGACGATCAAGGCCGTGATCAGCCAGGCGCTCTTCTTCGACCAGAAGTCCCACCGGCGCTCCCGCATGGCGGTGTGAACCGGCGATCGCTCGAAACACCGTCGTACGACGTCAACAACGCCCCTGCATTCAAGGACCACAACCCGGGCCGGCCCCCTCGCCGGGCCCGGGTTTTGTCATGAGAGGGGCCGTGACCCTCCGGGCTCGTTCAGCCAAGCCGAGGGGCCACGTCGACACACGGTCGCCTCGGGTCACACCCAAGGGCTGGTCCGGGGCTAAAGTGTGTGAATGTCCGATCGTGAGTGATAAATAAGGGCCGGGCTCAACGGCGGCCTTTGCGCCTGCGGAAGACCAGTACGGTGAGCAGGCCTCCCAGCGCGGCCGTCGACATCACGGTCCACGGGCCGACCCCGTCCATGGCGGAGCGCACGGAGCTGCGGCTGGCCTTGGTGGCCTGACGGGCCTTCTCCTCGGCCGTGATGGCGAGCCGGCGGGACTCGTCCGCCACGGATTGCGTGGTCGAGCGCGCCTGGCGATGGAGCTTCTCTTCCCTCCGGCGCTTGCGACGCCCGTAGAACGTCGACGCAAGGCCGAGCAGGTTGATGAAGGACGAGATGCTCGACGGTCCCCGCGCGGCGCTGCGGAGGCGCTCGTCCTGCTTGCGCTTGGCTTCTTCCTCGCGCTTTTTCCGGTCGGAAGCCGTGCTCGCATACCAGATGACGAGCACCACGATCATCAGTGCGAAGCTGACGCCGGCCATGATGAGCGTGGCGGTGACCGTGCCATAGGTATGGGCGAGCCACGCGGTCAGCGCCGCGATGAGGAACCCGAGGCCGAGCAGGGCGAAAATGCCGACCAGAGCGAGTTCGGCCGCACTCCTCGCCATCCGCGAAATGGCTTCGCGGATGGGGTTGAGGGCGGAGTCCAGCAGAGGCCTCAGGAGCTCCATCATTTGCGCGACCGGCTCATCAGTCCAATGGCCATGCCGATGCCGGCGGCGATGAGGACGGCGGCGAGGGGATGCCGCTCGATCCGGGACTCGAGCTCGGAGTTGGCGTCGTAGAGCCGGTCGCGGGCGTCGCTGGCCATCGACGAGCCCTGGCTGCTCCACTTGGACGCACGCGAGTAAAGGTTGTCGCGCATGTCCTCCATGGTGTCCCGGGCGGAGCCGCGAGTGGCGCTCTCGGCCGTGCTGCTCAGCAGGTTGCCGACCGTGCCCGCGAGCCGCGCCAGGTCGTTCCTGACATTGGCCAGCTCCGACGTGACGTCCGAAGTCCTGTTGCTCATTCCAAACATTTGCACACCTCTCTGTCTGCCGCGGCGGGTCATAGCCTCGGGCGGCCCCCGAATTCCGGATCTTGAAATCCCCACGGGAACGCCCGGAAGAAGCGTACGTTCCATCTCCGGCGGGCGGCCGGCAGGGGGAAGCCGGTCGGCGGCATGCGCCAATAAAAAGCCCGCAACGGCGTGCCGTTGCGGGCCTGAAGGCGGTGACGACAGAACCGCGGAGGGGGCGTTCCAGGGTTCAACCGTCACTGACGCACTTACAACCTGCACGGCGGGGTTTGGTTCCGTCCCTCCGAAACATTTTTTTGATGTCCTCGTGGACGCTCCCGTCGGCGCTCAGGCGTCGGAGGGCGCCAGGGGCTCCGTGTCGGCGGGTCGGCGTCCGAACAAGGCCCGCTTCCACCACTTGCGGGTGCTGCGCTGGCTGGCGCGGGCCGAGCCGGTGCCGCCTTCCCGGATGAGCATGATTTCGCCGTCGTGCCAGCGTTCGAGGCCAGGGCGATGGGCGACATTGACCACGCTGGCGGCGGAGAGCTGCTCGTGGAAAAGGTCGAGCATGGAGGCCTGGCTCGCCTCGTCGAGAGCGGCCGTCGCCTCGTCCATGATGACGATGTCGGGCGGGTCGAGGATGAGGCGCGCGAAGGCGAGCCGCTGCTGCTCGCCGCCGGAGAGGATGCGCCCCCACTGGTCGTCCTCGTCGAGCCGGGCTTCGAGGTGCCCCAGCCCCGTGCGCGCCAGGGCCGCCTTGACGTCCTCGTCCGGCACGTCCCGGTCCGGCTCGGGATAGAGCAGCGCCCGCCGCAGGCTCCCCAGCGGCACGTAGGGGCGTTGCGGCATGAAAGTCACCTTGGCTCCTTCCGGCAGCAGGATGCGTCCCGCCCCCCAGGGCCAGAGACCGGCGATGGCGCGGATGAGCGTGCTCTTGCCCGAACCGCTGTCGCCTTTCACGAGCACCTTAGAGCCCTGGGGCACCACGGCCTCCGCGCCTTGGATCATGATCCGCCCGTTGCGCAGCCGCACCGACAGGTCCTGCAGGTGAAGCTGGTTGTCGGGGCTGACGCCCAGCTCGATGACCTGGCTGTCCTTGCCGACGGACTCGTCGAGGTCGTCCAGCGAGCGGTCGAGCTCCACGACGCGCTGGGCGGAGGCCATCCATTCGGCGATGCGGATGGCGTTCTCGACCACCCAGTTGAGAGCCACCTGCACCTGGAAGAAGGCGGTCGCGATCTGCATGACGTCGCCGAGAGACATCGCGCCGGACAGGTATTTCGGCGCACCCAGCAGAAGGGGGACGACCGGGGCGAGGATGGCGTTGCCGTTGATCACCCAGGTCAGCCGCGCCTGCTGGTTGATGACGCCGATCCAGCGCTGGACGACGTCCTTCATGGTGGCGTCGAGCCGGCCTCGCTCATCGTCGTCGCCGCCGATCAGGGCGATGGTCTCCGCGCTCTCGCGCACGCGCGTGAGCTCGTATTTATAGCGGCCTTCCGAGGCGTTCTTGCGCTCCACGCGGCGCACCAGGGGCCGGCTGATGAGCACCGTGCTCGCCGACGCGATGCCGGAATAGATGATGACAGCCCAGACCATGTAGCCGGGGACGTCGAAGCTGCGGCCGCCGAGATCGAACTGCAGGGAGCCGCCCACCACCCACAGGATGCCGATGAAGGTGACGGCGATCAGGATCGCATTGACGAGGCCGATGGCGAATTCCACCAGCGGCTCCGTGGCCATCCGCGTATCGTCGGAGATGCGGTATTCCGGGTTGGTGCTGTCGCCCTCGATGACGTTCAGCTGGTAGAAGCGCCGGTCCGAGAGCCAACGCCGCGTCAGCGTGGACGCCAGCCACTGACGCCAGCGCACCTGCAGCCGCAGTCGGAAATGAATCAGCAGCACCGCCACCAGCGCGCCCACGAAGGCGATGCCGAAAATGAGCGCGATGCCGGAGTAGAGGGCCGCGGAGTCCTTCTTCTCCAGCGCATTGAAGAAGAACTTGTTCCAGCGGTTCGCGGCGACCTGCACGGCCAGGTTCCCCAGCACGCAGCTCAGCACGGCGACGGTGAGGAACCATGCCCGGCCTCGCGTCGAACCGGACCAGAAGCCTCTCGCCATTCGCCAGAAGGAGAGGGGTACGCCCTTTGTGACTGGGAGGGAGTCTTCCGGGACGGGTGAAGCGTCTTCAGTGTGGTGATCGGTATCGGACACGGCACATCCTGGGAACGCCGTGCTCAGGAAAAGCTCGACTGCAGCGTCAACGCTGGAACGCCGCCCGAGTTCCGGCGACCCGCGCGTGGACGCCCTCCGCTGGCCGTCCGGAGCGGGGGTCGCGCGCTTGCCCGATGGAACCCCTGCGCGCCCGGCAGCGTTAGCGCCCCGGCACAGACAAAGGCCCGTCTGCAGACAGGCCAGGAATGAAGGAGGAGCTGTTGATGAAGGACATCGTCGTGTCCCCGGACCAGGCGGCAGAGGACGCAGATCGTCACGTTGATTTCATCTGGACGACTGTCGAGAAGCTGAAAGTCGGCATGCTGACGACGCGGGCGGGCTCGGACATGCGAGGGCGGCCGATGACGGCCATCGCCCGCCGCGACGAGAACCGGATCTGGTTTCTCAGCGATGCGGAAACCCACAAGGAAGCCGAGCTGCGCGAGGATCCGCGCGCCTGCGTGCTGTTCGCCGACCCCAAGGAGCACACCTACGTGTCCCTGTCCGGCGAGGTCGAAATCTCCCGGGATCGGGAGCTCATCAAGTCGTTCTGGAACGTCGCGGTGGACACCTATTTCCCGCAGGGACCCGATGATCCCAGCGTGATCCTGATCGGCTTCCAACCCGAGCAGGGCGAGTTTTGGGACGCCCCGTCCAACCCGCTGGTGCTCGCTATCCGCTTCGTGCAGGCCAAGCTCTCCAACGAGCGGCCCGACATGGGCGAGAACGCCAAGGTCACCCTGCAGTAATCTGGCAAGCCCGAGCGTGCCGGAGCCCTCGGCGGCGGCCTAGGGGTCGCGACACCGTGGTCATCCCCGGCCGGAGGCGCGGAGCGCCGGAGGGGAAGGGATCCAGACTCCGGGCAAACCCAACTCCGGAGGTTGAACCCGGCCAGCTGGGTTCCCTTCCCTCGCTGCGCTCGCCGGGAATGACGCGCGGAGGGCTTTCGCTGCGCGCTGGGAGCTTTCGATGTTTTGCAACTGGCGGCGAAATGGTCTCGGCGGCGGCCGGGGGCTTTTGCGTGGTCAGCCGGAAATCGGCCTGTCGTCGAGCGGGGCCGGTTCGCCCGGCAGCCGGGTGGGCTGGGGCTGGGGCTCCCGGATGTCGCCCGGGACGGGCGGCTCGGGAATGTCCGGCCCGAGCGGCGGCAGGCCGGGCGAAGGTCCGGGACTCGGATGGGGCTGGTCCGGAGGAGGTTGGTGCGGCGGATCGGACACGATCACCGGGAACTCGCCTCCTTCACGGACATCGCTGGTCGGCCCGGCCATTGCTGATCCTCCTGTGACGTTGGGCTAACGCGGCCGAAGTCCGCGCCGTTCCGCCAGGACCATCCGGGGACGACAATTAGGGGACGACCATCCGGGTCATTCATGACTGCGCGCCAAGGCGGCGCCTGGCCGGCTTCCGGCCGGGTTCGGCCGGAGGAGGCTCGGGCTGGGCGGCTTCCGCCGCGGCGGCGGCGACCGCGTCCTCGGCCTCGGGAGGCAGCCCCGTCGCGCCGCCGCCCGGCACCTGGACCACGACCTGTGGGCGGGCGAACTTGATGCCGTTCTTCTCGAAGGCGTCGCGCACGCGCTGGTACACCTCCCGGCGCAGGATGAACTGCTCGCCGGGCTTGGCGGTGAACTTGACGCCGATCACCATGCCGATCTGCTCCATCCGCCGGACGCCCTGGGATTTCGCAGGCTCCAGGAAGTGCTGGCCGTACTCCGGGTCCTCCAGCATTTCCTGGCCGATGGCCTTGACGATCTTCTTCACCTTCTGCAGGTCCGTGTCGAAATCGACGAGGAACTCCAGCTTCAGAATGATCCAGTCGCGACTGTAGTTGGTGAGCCGCTGGATCGTGCCGAATGGCACGGTGTGGATGGCGCCGCGGTGATGCCGGATCCGAAGGCTCCGGATGGAGATGCCTTCCACCGTGCCGCGGGTCTGGTCGATCTCGACGTATTCGCCGAGCCGGAAGGCGTCGTCGAGCAGGAAGAAGATGCCCGACACAATGTCGCGCACGAGCGTCTGCGCGCCGAAGCCGATGGCGATGCCGGCGATCCCGGCGCCGGCGAGGAGGGGGGCCGTGTCGACGCCCAGCGCCTTCATGATCGCGAGCGCCGCGACGATGATGACCACGGCGAGGAGGAATTTCTCGACGAGAGGCAGGAAGGTCTGCATGCGGCTGGCGGGCTGCACGAAGCCGATCTCGTCGCTGGCCTCGATCTCCGCCCGTTCCTGCGACGCCGCATTGCCGCGGACGAGGGCCTTGACGATCTCCCAGGCGACATAGGCGACGAGCACGACCAGGAACACGTCGACCGCCGCCTTCACCGCCCCCTCTCCGAACCGGTTGCTGGCGATTCCGACGGGATCGATGTCCCAGATGTCCGCGAGCACGAGGCCGAGCACGATGAGCACGACGATGCGCGTGCAGCGCACCAGCGCCGTCGCCCAGACCCTGTTGCGCGACAGGCCGGACGACTTCTCCGACAGGCTCCTGCGTAGCAGGAGAGTGACGGCGTTCATGAGGGCCGGTGCGTAGCCGACGAGGAGAACGGTGAGCGCGCCCGCGCGAAGCGCGCGCAGCCCCGCGCCGACCGCGACCAGGACAGTGGCCAGCCAGATGAAGGCGACGATGGCCAGCGCGATGCCGTACCAGTTGTCGTAGAGCCAATGGCCGGGCGCAATCTCGATCGCCTCGTCCTCCATAGCCTTCGCGGACTTGTCGGCCGTCTCGTCCTGGGTCGAAGGCGAGCTCTGGGCCGAAGGCGAGCGCTGGGTCGAAGGCGAGGGGGCGGCCGAGGGCGTGAGCGGCGTGAGAAGGCGATCCACCCTGCCGAGCCCATGCACGGCCGCCCCGCACAGCAGTGTCCAGAGGCCTAGGCCGATCAGCAGCCTGACGTCGTGGTCGACGCCGGCTTCGCGCAGCACGCCGAGCAGCACGCCGCCGAAGGCTATCGTGGCGTGCGCGGTGGAGAACGCCATCGGGTAGTGCGGCGGCCCGTGCAGGGCGAAGCGCCGCCGGCCGATGAGCGACGCGATCGAGGCCTGTGCGGTGAGATCGGCCGCCCGCACGGCCCAGAAGGCGATGGCCAGGCGGATCAGGAAGCGCTGCTGCTGCTCGGGCAGGTTCTTCGACAGCAGCACCGCTGCAACGGCCAGGACGCATGTGAACGCCGCAAAGCCGGCCATGCGGATGGCGACCGCGGTGACGCGGGCCCGCATGGCGCTGCGGCTCGGTGCGAGGAGCCGGGCCAGGGCGGCGATCAGAGCGAATTCGGCGGCGAGCCCGAGCGCCCCGACGCCGGCGAGTTTCAGCATGAACCAGGCGGCGCCGCCTTCGTCGAGGTGCAAATGCTCGACGAACAGGGTCGGGGCCTGCCCGAACTGGGTGAAGGCGCCCGCGAGGGAGGCCAGGCGCGCCCCCGCGTCCTGCAACTGGGTGGACGCTTCCCCGAACACCTCCCCGAGACTTTCCCGGTCATTGGGCTGGGAACTGGCCGGCCGGGCCTGCAGAGATTCGAGCAGAACCTCGCGGGCCTGCCGGTCGTCGAGCTTGCTGACGAATTCCGGAACCTTGGCAGCGTCGGTTGGCGGCTTCGGAGCCTTGTCGGTGGTCCCCGGCAAGGAGGGGATCGCGGGGACAGGGGAGTTGGACGCCGCCCAGGCCGCTGGGGTTCCGGAAACCGCCAGGAGCAAACAAAAGAGAACGGGCAGCCAGACGAACAGCAGCGATAGTGCACGCGGCGACGCGATCGCCCGCCGCCCGACGCAAGGGGCGGCGGCGCCCGTATCCGGGACACGTGCTTCACGGTACGCCATCAAGCATCCCAACACTTCACCGCCACTCCGGTTCCGCTGATGCTTGTGCGGCGCGCCGTCGCGCAACCTGCGGGAGAAGGCCGCCGGCCTCGCGCGGGACCGGAACAAAGTTGAAGACAATGCGTTCGAATCGCCGATGGCTCCGGCCTCTCCATCTCGACGTCTCTCCACTTCGCAGTTCAACTCTCCGGGTTGGACGTGCGTGGAAGTGGGCGACGCAAGGAGAGGCGTGGGAGCGATCGCCTGCCGGTCAGGTCATTGGCGCGGCTTTTGCTTGGTGTTCCTCGAGGGTGCAGCCGCCGCATGGCGCCTGTCCCTTGGTGAAAGGAGTGTCGTCCAACGATGTCCCAGCCGTCCTTTCCGTTGCACAGCAAGCGTTCACCCGCCTACCGCCCGATCTCCGAGCACGCAGACGACACGATCCTGGAAGATCTCCGCTCCTTCGCGCGCGATCTCGGGGTGCATGGCTGCTCGGCGATGACGAAGGCCGAACTCGTGGAGAGCCTCCGGCAGCGATACCTGCTGGATCTGATCCGGTCCGCCGACCCGGATTCGCCGGTCCGCGCAAGCTGAGCAGCTTAGCTTCAACCGGACGCGCGGTGGGTCCTGAGCGCAGGCGCACCAGCTGCGGTTGCAGCGTGGACGGTGAATACCATACCGCCTATAAGTCCAAGCTCTCGAATTGAGCGCGGCGGTTGCACACTGATGACGGACACTACGCAGGGTGAGGGATGCCTCACTATCCTCCTCGTTGAAGACGAGCCTTTGATCGCCCTCACCATCACGGACATTCTCGAGGAGCTGGGCCACCGCGTTCTCGAATGCCCCACCGCGGCGAAGGCCCTGCAGATCGCCGGGGCGGAAGAGAGCATCGACCTGCTCATCACCGACATCGGGCTTCCCGACATGCAGGGCGACGCCCTCGCCCGCGAGTTGCGCTCAACCCGGCCGTCGCTCCCCGTTCTGATCTCCACCGGCCGGATGGCCGGGTCGCTCCCCAGCCTGGAAGGCCTCGGCGCTCGGGTCGAGCACCTCACCAAGCCCTTTTTGATGCAGGACCTGCAGCAAGCGATCGGGCGTCTCACAGGCTCCGGCCTGTAGAGCGCCGGCCGAGCAGTCAGCTGTCGGCGGGGTGTCTCGCCAGGGCGTGAGCAGGCAGCGACAGTTCGTGCCTGGCGCCGGGTCCAGGTTGGGAACTGAGCCGTATGTTGCCCTGCCGGGCCAGATTGCGCGCGAGCAACAGGCCGATTCCATCGGTGTTGACCTGATCGGGGGCGGGAAAGCCCGGACCCGTATCGCTCACCCTGATGGTGGGCAGCATCGTCGATTGGTCGAGCTCCACAGCGATGTCGATTCTGCCCCCGCCATCCGAGAAGGCGTGCCGAAAGCAGTTCGACATCACCTCGGCCATGATCATGCCGACGATGCCGGCCGTCGTCAGATCGATTGAAATTTCCTGACCGGTCACCTCGATCACGACCTGCTCGCACCGGTGAAGGGCGGCGAGCGGCTGGACGAGCCGACCGATGTAGTCCTTCAGGCCGATGTTGGAGACGTCGCGGTCCTCATGCAGTTCCTGCTGGATGATCGCGATCGCCTGGATGCGGCGGCCGATGTTGTCCAGTTCGTTCCGGCACGAATCGCTCTTGAGATGGCGCGCCCTCAGCGCCATCAGGCTCAGGATGACCTGAAGGTTGTTTTTGACGCGGTGGTGCACTTCGGCAAGCAGCACGTCCCGCTGACGGATCGCCTGCCTCGCATCGGCGAGCGCCCTGGCGGCGTTCACCTCGGCCTCCTTGCGGTCGGTGATGTCGACGCATGAGCCGAAGAAGCCGCCGAACGCGCCGTCCGAAAGGAAGAAGGGGCGGCCGGTGTCCAGCACCCAGCGATACACGCCGTCGTGCCGTCTCAGGCGGAAGTCCATCGAGAAGTCCTGCCGGTTCTCGAAGGCGGTGGCGAAGGTGGAGAGGCAGCGGTCGCGATCTTCGGGGTGGACGCCCTCCAGCCAGCCCTCGCCGAGCTCGGCGTCGAGCGTTCGGCCGGTGAACTTGAGCCACGGCACGTTGAAATAATTGCAGAATCGATCAGGCCCCGCCCGCCAGATCAGGACGGGCGCAGCGTCAGCGAGCTCGTGAAAACGGTACCCACTGTCCATGGATCGGTATGCGCCCCGCAGACCCCTCGGACAAAGAGTCCCAGGGATCGATTACACGTTCGGCTCCAACGCGGGGCAGGAGAATTCGTTCCATGCTCAAGCTTACCCTGCCAGGGGCAGGCGGCGATGCGAAGCGCGGCCAAAAAAAAAGCCCGGCGGGAATTCCGCCGGGCTCCAGATGAATTCGACCGTCGTGAGGCGACTTAGAACTTGTAGTTGAGACCGACGCGAACCACGCCGAAGTCGCTGCTCGAATCCGCGCGGGCCGTGTAGAGCCCGCCAGGGCCGGTCGCGGTCACGATGCTGCTGCCACGATCGATGTTGACGTACAGACCTTCGATCTTGGCCGTCCAGTTGTTGGTGAAGGCGTATTCGAGACCGCCGCCGACCGTCCAGCCAGCTTTGGTGTCGTTGTTGAAGCCGCCACCGATGTCGCCGTAGGCCAGACCGCCGGTCACGTAGATGAGGGCGCGATCGAAGGCGTAGCCGACGCGGCCGCGCACCGTGCCGAAGTACGAATCGTTGGAGTTCGATCCGTAAGCGATGCCGGCGAACGTGTTGTCACGGCCGAGGTTGGCGTACTGGATGTCGGTCTCGACGCCGAACACGAAGGCGCCGGTCTGCCAGTTGTAGCCGAGCTGGGCGCCGCCGACGAACCCGTTGTTGTCGCCGGTGCTGTAGGTCGTCGAGCCGCCGAAGGGTCCAACGACCGTGACGTTGTTGCTCTGGTTGAAGCCGGCGCCGGCGTTCAGACCGACGTAGAAGCCCGTCCAGGTGAAGATCGGAGCATACACGACCGGCGCGACGGGCTGAACGCTCCGGCTCGGAAGGTCGGCAGCGAAGGCCGGAGCCGAAAGCACAGCCAAGGCGGCCGTCGAGAGAAGGAGCTTACGCATCATTTCCACGTTTCCCTATTCGCAGTGGGGTGTTCCAGTGCAGGAGCCTCAACCTAGACGCCCCCATGGATGTATTCAACCTGATCACAGCTGCTTGGTTTGCGTAGTCGCTTCAATCAGTCGTCGTGTTGTTTGGTTGTCACAGTCTAATAAAGGCAAATCCAGTTGAAATAAGGCAATTTGTTGGAGTTAGAACGCCAATAACACATTGCCGCCATACTGGTTTACTCAAGCTGAGCCATAAGGCGTCAGAGACCGCTGTAGGTAGATGGCTGATAGCGCGACAAATCCTTACCGGCGCGTTCAGAATTGGAGCCCGTCCAGCCGAGGGAGTGCGCGAGGCGCGTGGCGTAGAAGAGCAGGGCGCGGCTGTCGGCCACCTGAAGCCTGCGGCAAGCGCCGATGGCGGCGCGGTCGGAGGCCAACGCGCCAGCCTTGAGCAAGGCGAGGAAATCGAGTTCGCCGGCGCTGGGCTCGATGGTCATGGGCGCCTCGAAGGTGAGGGCTGCAGGGGTCTGGCAGCGCAGTTCGTTGTCGAGCAGCACCGCGTCCGCCATCACTTCATCCGCCTGGTCGCGCCCAAGACGGCGTTCGGCGTGGCGCGCTGCGCTCTGCAGGGCTTCCTCGTCGTAGGTCGTGCGAAACACCGCCAGGTGACGGAACAGCTCCAGGACGAAGCGGTCGCGCTCGGACAGCGACTTGAGGTGGGCGGCGGGCGTGGAGGACGGGCCGACGGAGGGCAGGATGGCCGGGATATCCTTGTCTGATGCGCGAAGGGAGATGGCGGCGCGGGCAAGGTCATCCAGCGGCATGACGGTCGTGCTCCGGGAGGGCAAGGTGAAGGGATCTGGGCATTAACGCGGCGAGATCTTCTTCGTTCCGCATTTTCTTGATGCGGTGCAGCGGAACCGGCATGCGGCGGTGACGTTTCCGCCGGGTACTACGAGGGGAGAACGCGATGTCCGGTCCGCGCAGCAACGACCCGCCAGAGATCAAGTCGTCCAACGAGGCCCGTCAGGGCGTCACGGGCCACAATGTCCGCTATGTTCTGGGAATCGGCATGACGTTCGCGATCATCGCCGGCGTCATCCTCTATTTCACCGTCGGCACCTGACCGCGTCGCCGGACGCGCCGGGACGCGGCGTCCGGCCCGTCAGTCCGGCTCCTCAGGTCGGTTCTCCGGGTGCGCGGGCCTGGACGTTGGGCTCGCTGTTGAAATTCTTGCGCTGCTTGCGCAACGTCTCCCGCCGGTCCCGCGCCCAGCGCTCGTCGTAGTTGTCCGGCATCACGATGGGCACGAAGAGGCACACGCTCTGCACCGGCAGAACGTCCTGCCAGTCGGCGATGAGCTTGCGGTAGGCCTCCCCGACCGGCCTGATCTTCCGGTCCAGCGTGAACAGGCCGAGCGGGTTCACCTCGCCGTTGTCCTCGCGCAGCGCGGTGTCCCAGTCCACCTGGTCGGTGAGCGAGTACCAGGTGAAGCCGATGATCGGCACCCCCGAGTTGCGGACGCGCAGCACGTTCGCCCACTGCTTCCAGAGCCAGTTGACCGCCTCGTCGCCGCGCGGGCCCTCGGTGATGTTGGTCTCCGTGTGCATCACCGGAAGAGCGTAGCGCTCGTAGTACTGCCGGGTGATCTCGTTGTAGCCGAAGATCTCCAGGGAGGAGCGGCTGGAGCCGTCCTCGGACACGCGATGCTCGTTGGTGATGTAGTAGTCGTTCCCCATGATGCAGTGATGCTTGAGGTTGTTGTTCATGAAGAAATCGTATTCGTCCCGGCTCATGCCGTTGTCGAGCAGGAACTGGTACATGTTCGAGTTGACGCGCCTGCCGTAGTTCAGGTCGAGCGACAGGAAACGCCTGGCGTTGAGCGTCTCCGCGGCGGCGATGGCGCGCGGGCCCTCCGCGTGGAAATACTCCGAGGATTCGCTCTGCACGAAGATCGCGTCGGGCCGGACGTCCAGGATGGCGTGCATCGCCAGGACGTTGGCTTTCACGATGTGCTTCAGCGCGGTTACGAAGGCCTGGTCCGAGCGGAGCTGCTCGTTCCACCAGCCATAGGCCGCCGAGAACGTGGCGCAGATGAACATCTCGTTCACGGGCGTGTAGAGCTGTACCCAGGGATAGCGCTCCGCGAAGGCGCGGGCGTATTCGGCGAACAAGGCCGGAAAATCCGGGTTCTGGAAATTGCCGATCCAGTCCGGCACGCCGAAATGACAGAGGTCCACGATGGGAATGAGATCGAGGTGCTTGATCTCCGCGAAAGCGAGGTCGGCGAACTCCCAATCGTAGCGGCCGGGCCCGAGGTGGGTCTTGTGCAAGGGCGGACCGTAGCGCAGCGTGCTCGCGCCGATGGCCTTGGCGAGCTGCAGATCCTCGCGCCACCAGCGGTAGTGCCCGCATTTCTCCATCTCGTCCACGCGCCGGCCGCCGACCGTGGGGATGCTGTTCTCGATGCCTGTGGCGAAAAGGAAGAAGGGAGTGCTCATGAAGGTCCGCTCGCGGCGCCGCTGAGGCGTCCCGAGCGTAACCGTCACGCGCGCCGGCCGTTCCCGCGCGGCAACGCGCCTGATGGAAGCAGGCGGGCGGTCAGGCGCTGGGGAACCTGGCCGGCCTGCGATCGGAGGTTCCAAGTCCCTCATGCCGAGGTGGCCGCACAGCGGCCGTCTTGAAGCACGACAGCCGGTCGGGAGCAGGCCGGGTGCGTCACGCGATGTGCGGTCCTTCGAGACGCCCCGGATCGAGTCCGGGGGGCTCCTCAGGATGACGCACGTCGGTGCTGCCGAGCTTTTTTCACGCCGCCGCGACGCCCTCGTCGCCGACCTCGGAGGGAACCCTGTCGCTGGATGAGCGGCCCTTGGCGAGGCGCAGCAGCTCGTGCAGCAGCATCGTCGCAGTGGGGTCCGCGGCGGGCGGGTCGCGGAACAGCCGGAACGTCGACACCACGAAGCGTCCGTGGCCATAGGCCCGCTCCACCACGTAGGCGGCGGGCTTGTGGATCCAGCCGATCACGATGCCGGCGTGCACGCGGCCCTGGAAATCGAGCAGGTTGATGCCGTTGATGAGGTGGGTCGGCAGCACGCGGTCGAACGTCTCGTCCAGCAGGGGGCCGCCCGGGAAGCCGCTGAACGGCCCCGAACGCACGAGCCAGGCGAAGGTCGACGCCCAGTCGCCCGCCCAGAGCGTGCCCGAACGCTCGAGAACCCTCACGTTCTGCCAGTGCGGGAAGAACGGATAGAGGCTCGCCTCCTGCGCCGGCAGGTAGAGGAGGCGTCCGCCGTTGCGCACGAAGTTGACGATCTGCTTGTCGATCTCGGCAGCGACGATCATGTCGCAGCCCTCGATGACCTCGGCCACCTCGTAGCCGAGCTCGCGAAGATGGCCTCGCACGTCAGCGTCCGGCGAAAAGATCACGTCGGGGACCTGCGCCTCGGCCTCCGGCGCGGCGTGCAGCGCGACGTCCAGGTGGTTCGACGCGACCTCGACGCCTTCGGCGTCCCTGAAGCTGAAGTCGACCCGCACGCTGCGCGGCTCGGCCGTGGCGGGCAGGGGGATTTCGATCACGCCGAGATCGGCGATATCGCCGCTTTGCAGGGCGGGGACGTTGTGCTTCGGGCAGGGCTTGCCCTCGATCGTGGTCTCCAGCACCCCGCCCGCGAGCGACACGCCCGCGCCGTGAGCGATGGAGAGATCGATCTTCATGGTCTCGGCGGACCAGTATGACAGGCGCTCCCAGCGCGGCACGACGACCGTGTCGGCGTTCACCTTGTGAAAGACCTGATGGAAAGCGCGGGGATTGCGCTTCATGTCGAGCAGGCCGTTCGCCTCCCAGTGGGCGTCGGTGAACTCCGTGATGACGTAGCCCGCGAGCCCGGGCCGCCGGCGCATGGTCTCGATCTCGTATTTGAGCGCGCGGTACTGCTGCCATTGCGCCTGCTGCACGAACCCGTCCAGGCTGCCGAAGGCGCGGTCCAGGCTCCAGTCGACGAAGCGGTTTTCGACGCCGTGGGCATACATGACGCCTTCGCCCCAGTCGTGCCCGGTCTCGAACCACCAGGGCTCCTTGCCGTTGGCGTCGTGCAGGTCCTGCGGGTAGGGCAGGCCCCAGTTGCCGAACTCCGAGCACATGACGGGCTCGTCCCCCTTGATGACGGCGTCGCCTTCGGGGCTGAACAGCCACTCCGGCCGCGAGGCGAGGTCGTCCACGAAGGCGTCCCAGGCGCGCCGGTTGTCGGGGAAGGCGGCATAGAAATGATAGTCGGCGATGTCGGTCTCGACATGGAAGCTCGGCGACAGCGGGGAGTTGTCGACCACGAGCCGCGTCGGATCGTAGGATTTGAGCCAGTGGTAGGTCTGCTTGAGCCAGGCCCGGTGGCCGGCGTCGTGGACGAGGTCTACGCCCCAGTTTTCGTTGACGATGGTCCAGATGATGATGGAGGGGTGGTTGCCGTCGCGGTCGACGATGCCCTTGAGCAGACGCTCCTTGCGGGCGCGGGAGCGTTCGGTGGAGAGGCCGCCATTGGGCAGCTCCGTCCAGATCATCAGTCCGATGCGATCGGCGACCTCGTAGTATCGCGGGTCGGCCGCCTTGATGTGGCAGCGCAGGCAATTCAGCCCGAGCTCCTTGGCCTTCTTGAACTGGTCCTCCAGGAACTCGACGGAGGGCACCGTGCAGATGGTCTCGGGGTAGTAGTCCTGATCGAGCGCGGCGCGCAGGTAGATGGGCTCGCCATTGAGGTAGATCCGCCCGTTGCGGGTCTCGACGGTGCGGAATCCGAAGCGGTCGCGCACCTCGTCGCGTGCGGCGCCGTCGCGTTCCAGCCGCGCTACCGCGGTGTAGAGGTTCGGCTTTTCCGGCGACCAGGGATGGGGATCCTCCACCATCAGCGTCGCCGAGAACTCCTCGTCCCCCGCGACGGACGCGTCGGAGGCCGACGCCACGGCCCGGCCTTCCGGGCCCAGGATGTCGATGTGGACCTGGCAGCCATCCAGCAGCGGCGCGAAGAAGGTCGCCACGACGGTGATTCGGCCGGTCGCGAGGTCCGGGGTGAGCTTCAGCCGCTCGATGTGGTCGGCGTTGCGCCGCTCCAGCTTGACGGATTGCCACACGCCGGAGAGGGGGCCGTACCAGCTCTGCTTCCCGAAGGGGATCTCGGCGAACGGCGCATCGGGGTAGGCGAGGGGGTTGTCCGTGGGGCTCTCGACCCGCAGCTTCACCTCGTTGCTCCCCTCGACAAGGTACTCCGTCACGTCGAAGGAGAAGGGCAGGAACCCGCCCTGGTGCTGGCCTACCGGGACCCCGTTCACCCAGACGCGGGTGTGGTGGAACACCGCGCCGAACTTCAGCCGCGTGCGCCCGGCCTTCCAGCCCTCCGGCACGGCGACTTCGCGGCGGTAAATGCCGATGCCTGCGCGCATGCGGAGGTCGTTGAACTGCGCCTGCCACGGGCCTGGAACGTTGATGGTGCGTACCTTAATGGGTTCGACCTGCCGATCGTCGGCCACATACATGAATTCCCACGGACCATCGAGGCTTATTTCGTCAAACATCGGCGCGTCTTTCGTCAGAAGCACGGATCAGCGGAAGCTTGAACACAGCATTACACGCAGATTTCTCGGCAGTACGCGGCCGAAATTCGATTCGACACGAGCGTTACCATACTGGTGATGAATGAGAACAGCAGGAATGGGGGGATTTCAGAGACTGGCGTAATAGGACAACACACGTTCCAGCCACTGCGCGCAGTCGCAGCGGGGACCTTCCACGTAGATGGGCGAATTCCTCACAGCCTCCGCATCGCAGCGGACGACGAGGCAGCCGGCCTCCGGATCGTCCTTGATCAGGGCCACGGGGATGGCCCGGCGATCCTCGCCGACGCGCGTCACGCTGCCGAGGTTGACGATGGTGAAGGCTGTTTCCCCATCTTCGTGCGCGTGCACGACGGCGCACACCTGCCCGAGCGGAGACGACCGGGCGCACAGGACGCGACGCCCGACGAGGCTCACTTCGTCCGGCCGCGGGACATACTCGAAACGGAGGTGGGCGACGGGCATGGCCGCGTCTTTCTGAAGCCGCGCGCGCCCGGACGGCGCGCGCTCGCGCCGATGATACCGGCTTCAACGCGGCAGCTTCGGGCGGGGTTCCCCGAGGTCAGATCAATGCGGCCGGCCAGCGCCCCCGTTGCCGGGCCCAGGCTCGCCGGCCTCGTCGGACTCCTGCGCCGCCGCCGGGTCTTCTCTCCTGCGTTCGCCGCTGGCGTCGAGCCGGATGATATCCTCGGACAGGTGGTCCGGATGCTCCTCGTCGAGGTCCGTCTCCTCGAAATCGTCGGCGACGGCGCGCAGCCATGCTGCGTACTCGCGTCCCCGCATGTTGAGCAGGAGCCGCGTGACCGCGACCAGCATCGCCGCGCATTCGGCTTGACGCATTGCTTCCGCGTGCGCGCGGACCGCCGCTCGCGACGGCGGCCTTCGTTGCTTCCCACCGCTTTTGGCAGAGGAAGGTGGGCGAGACGACGCACGGCTGTGGCCGGCAAGGGAGCTCTTCAATCGCGGCATCGTGGTCCTCGCCTTGCGCAAACTGCGGCCCGAACGTATCGATTTGCGAACGTATGGGCGTCGAGCGCGGTTCCCGGACGCAGTTTCAGGGCCGTTTGCGGAACTTCCGGCGCTCCTCCGCGTTTGATCCCACAAGCCCGTCCTGCCGGCTTTTCGTCTCTCGTTGGCACTCCCTCGCGGACAATCCGGGCCGAAGGCGACCCTGCGCCGATCCTGTCGGAAAAGGCCCCTTCACTTTCGCGCCTGCGCCTCAGCGGGCCGTTCGTTTTCTCATCGCGCCGGAATGCGTCCGGCGCGTCGTTGCGGCATCCAGGATAAGGAACACGATCGGTCATGCCGAAGGTCCCTCCGACTGAATTTTCTTCTCCTCTCGACCTGTCAATCGCGTCCAAATCGCTTTTTCTCTGTTTCAGCCACCTCCGATGGGACTTCGTGTGGCAGCGGCCGCAGCATCTCCTGAGCCGCGCGGCGCGGACCTATCGCGTGGTGTTTTTCGAAGAGCCGATCTTCGACGCCGACGAGCCGCGGCTTGACCTCTCCGAGCGCGACGTGGGCCTCACCGTCGCGGTGCCGCACCTCCCCGCCATGCCCGACGAGAAGCGCGTGTTCGCGGCTCTTCGCGAACTGGTCGACGCCTTCGTCGAGGAAAACGGCGATCCTGCGATCGTCTGGTACTACTCGCCCATCGCGATGGCCTTCAGCGGCCATCTGAGCGCGCGGGCCACCGTCTATGACTGCATGGACGAACTGTCGGCCTTCAAGAATGCGCCGCCGCTGCTGCCGGCCATGGAGAAGAAGCTGTTCGCCAAGGCGGACCTCGTCTTCACCGGCGGCATGAGCCTCTACGAGGCGAAGCAGGGCAAGCACAAGTCCGTGCACGCCTTCCCCTCCAGCATCGACGCCGCCCATTTCGCCAGCGGACGCCGGGACGACCGGGTGGATCCGGCCGACCAGGCGGAGATCCCGCACCCCCGGCTGGGCTTCTTCGGCGTGATCGACGAGCGGATGGACCTCGCGCTGGTCGCCGAGACGGCCCGGCTGCGGCCAGACTGGCATTTCGTGATGCTCGGCCCGGTCGTAAAGATCGACCCCGCCGACCTGCCGCGCCTGCCGAACATCCATTGGCTGGGCGGCAAGTCCTATGGGCAACTGCCCGCGTATATCGGCGGCTGGGACATCGGGTTCATGCCGTTCGCCATGAACGAGGCGACACGGTTCATCAGCCCGACGAAGACGCCGGAGTTCCTGGCGGCGGGCATTCCCGTGATCTCGACCCCGATCACGGACGTGGTGCGGCCCTATGGCGAGAACGGGCTCGTCGAGATCGCCGCCACCGCCGGGGACGTGGTCGCCTCGGCCGAAGAACTCATGCAGCGACCCCGGGAGGCCTGGCTCCAGCGCGTGGACCGGCACCTCGGCAAGACGTCCTGGGACCGGACGTGGGCCGGGATGCATCACCTGATCCGGTCCGCCATGGCCGAGAAACTCATCACGCGCGAGCGCCGCGGCAGCGCTCTCCAGACTGGAGCGGCGGCGGCCGCGGAAGGGGTCAACCATGTTTGATTGGCTGATCGTCGGCGCGGGTTTTGCCGGCAGCGTCCTCGCCGAGCGCCTCGCCTCGCAGCGCGGCGACTCGGTGCTGGTCATCGACAAGCGGAACCACATCGGCGGCAACGCCTATGACCGCTTCGACGACGCCGGCCTGCTGATTCACCAGTACGGCCCGCACATCTTCCACACCAACTCGCAGGCGATCTTCGACCACCTGTCGAAGTTCACGCAGTGGCGTCCGTACGAGCACAAGGTGCTGGCCAAGGTCGACCACCAGCTGCTGCCGATCCCCATCAACCTCGATACGGTGAACCGCCTCTACAATCTGTCGCTCACCTCCGATGAAGTGGAGGACTTCTTCGCTGCCAAGGCCGAGAAGGTCGAAGAGATCCGCACCTCGGAGGACGTCGTGGTGTCGCGTGTCGGGCGAGACCTCTATGAGAAGTTCTTCCGCGGCTACACCCGCAAGCAGTGGGGCGTGGATCCCTCGCAGCTCGACAAGTCCGTCACGGCGCGCGTGCCCGTGCGCACGAACCAGGACGACCGTTATTTCGGCGACACGTTCCAGTTCATGCCGCGCTACGGCTACACCCGGATGTTCGAGCGGATGCTGGATCATCCCAACATCAAGGTCATGACGCAGACGAGCTACGAGGACGTGAGGGACGTGATCCCGCACCGGCGCGTGATCTATACGGGTCCTGTGGACGAGTTCTTCGACTATCGCTACGGCAAGCTGCCGTACCGCTCGCTCGAGTTCAGGCACGTTACGCTCGACCAGGAATGGGCGCAGCCTGTCGCGGTGGTGAACTATCCGCAGACGGAGGCATACACCCGCATCACCGAGTACAAGCACCTCACGGGCCAGTCGCACCCGTTGACGAGCCTGACCTACGAATATCCGAGCGCGGTGGGGGACCCCTACTACCCCATTCCGATGCCCGAGAACGCGGCGCTCTACAAGCGCTACGAGGAGCTGGCGCGGGCCACGCCCGACGTGTGGTTCGTGGGGCGTCTCGCCACCTACCGGTACTACAATATGGACCAGGTGGTGGGGCAGGCCCTGGCCACCTTCCAGAAGATCCAGACCACGCACCCCATAGGCGTCGAGCGGCCGGCGCGCCGGTTCGGACGGGAGGCTGGCGGGACGGCGAAGGCTCTCGTTTCGGCATGATGGATCGAAAACCGCTTGCGGCGTCCGGGTCTCCCCGCGAGGGAGGCCGGGCGCCGCTCGCCCTTTGGGGCGGGCTGGAATGCACCGTCGTCCGCGTGGGCGACACCTTCCGGGATCAATCCCGCGAGACGGGGCACCGGGAGCGCGATGGCGACCTCGCCGCCATCGCGAGCCTCGGCATCCGCACGCTGCGCTATCCCGTGCTCTGGGAGACGGTCTCGCCCGACGATCCCGAGCGCTGCGACTGGGCCTGGCACGACCAGCGCCTGGGGCAGCTTCGCGACCTCGGGATCGAACCGATCGCCGGGCTCGTGCATCACGGCGGCGGACCCGTCTACACGAACCTGCTCGATCCCGCCTTCCCGGAGAAGCTCGCAGTGCACGCCCGCCGGGTCGCGGAGCGCTATCCCTGGATCAGCCAGTTCACGCCCGTGAACGAACCGCTCACGACGGCGCGGTTCACCGGGCTTTACGGCCACTGGTATCCCCACGGCCAGGGCTACGGGCCGTTCCTGCGGGCGCTGGTGAACCAGTGCCGCGGCGTCCAGCTTTCCATGCGCGCCATCCGCGAGGTCACGCCCGACGCCCGCCTGGTGCAGACCGAGGATCTCGGGAAGACGTTCTCCACGCCCCGGCTCGCCTACCAGGCCGCCCATGAAAACGAACGCCGCTGGCTTGGTTTCGACCTGCTGACCGGCAGGGTGCGCCCGGGTCATCCGTTCTGGCAGATTCTGCTCGACCACGGGATCGCGGCCGAGGAGCTGGCCGCGTTCGTGCAGCGGCCATGCCCGCCAGACATCATCGGCGTGAACCACTACCTCACGAGCGAACGCTATCTCGACCAGCGCACCTCGCGCTATCCGGCCTCCGCCCGTGGAGGCAATGGGCGGGACCTCTACGCCGACGTGGAGGCCGTTCGCGTCCCGCTCGCCACGGGGGACCGGGGTCCCGCGGCGCGCCTGCGCGAGGTCTGGGAGCGCTACTGCATTCCCGTCGCGGTCACCGAGGCTCATCTCGGCTGCACGCGCGACGAGCAGCTGCGCTGGCTGTCCCGCGTTTGGGACGCGGCCCTGGCGGTGCGGGGCGAGGGCGCCGACATCCGGGCCGTGACCATCTGGTCCATGTTCGGCGCGGTCGACTGGAACTCGCTGCTCACCCGCAAGACGGGGTTCTACGAGCCCGGCGCCTTCGACGTCCGTGGAGCCCGGCCCCGCCGGACCGCCCTGGCGACAGCGGCGGCGGCGCTGGCGCGCGCTGGCTCGTTCGATCATCCCGTCCTCGACGGACCCGCGTGGTGGGAGCGGCCGAACCGCTTCTACCGCCCGGTGCGCAGCATCACGGAAGGGCGGCGCGCCGCTCCGCCCCGGCGCATCCTGATCATCGGGGATGGGCGGCTCGGCCGCGCGGTGGCGGATTCCTGCGACAGGCGGGGCCTTGCCGCGGTGATCCTCGGCCGTCCGGGATTCGACCCCGCCGATGCGGACGACGCCCGGCAGAAACTGGAGACCATTCGACCCTGGGCGGTGGTGAACTGCTGCGGCTTCTCCGGCGCGATCGTCGCTGAGAGCGAGCCCGATCGCTGCTTCCGTGACAACGTGGTCGCCGCGACGGTGCTGGCCGAGGTGTGCGGCCGCATGGGGTTGCCCTATGCGGTGCTGTCCTCCGACCAGGTCTTTGACGGCTCGAAGTCGGCGGCCTATGTGGAGAGCGATCCGACCCGCCCGCGTGGCCTTTTCGGTCTCACCAAGGAACAATCCGAGCAAGGCGTGCTGGAAGCGCACCAGGCGCCGCTGATCCTGCGCACCGGACCGCTCTTCGGCGCGGGACGGCCGGAAATGCTCGCCGCGAGCCTGCAGCACGCGGCGCGGGCGGCTGGGGTGCCGCTGGACCGAAACCTCGTGGTGTCCCCTACCTTCATCCCCGACCTCGTGCACGCGCTGCTCGACCTGCTGATCGACAGGGCGGACGGCGTCTGGCACCTCACCAATGTGGGCGAGGTCGACGCGCGCGAACTGCTGGAACTCACGGGGCTTTCCGAGCTCGGCGAAGTGCAGGCGGCGTGGTCCTGCGCGACTTCCGCTGCGTCGGGCGTACCGGGCGGGGGGCGCAGCGGCTGCAACCTGTCCCTCACGAGCGAACGCTCGCTGTTGTTGCCCAGCCTTGGCGCGGCCTTCGACCGGTTCCGCCCGGAGGCCTTCAGCGCCGCCGGATGAGCGGGGCGAAAGCCTCGCCGTGCTCGAGGCGTTCTGCGCGGTCCCCGAATCGAAAACCCCCGGCCGAAGCCAGGGGTTTTGTCAGCAGTTCGGCCGGGCCATGCGACCCGACTTTGCAGGCGAGCGGCGGAGCTCAGCGGCTCTGCTCGTCCCTGCGGCTGCTGTGAGACGCCTCGCCGCCCTTACGGCCGGCTTCCGCGGCAAGCTTCGGGTCGCGAGAGAAGCTTCGGGCCTCCGGCGCGACGCTGCGACCACCCTTGCGGCCTGCCTCAGCGGCGAGCTGCGGATTGCGCGAGAAGCTGCGCTTCTCGTTGGGAACGCTTTCCCCGCCCTTGCGGGCGATGTCGCGCTGCTTGGAAGCGTCCATCGAGGCGAAGCCCCGGTTCGATCTTGGCTTGTCCGGCAATGTTCTGCCCTCCAACTTGGGGTGACCTCAGCGTCACAACGAGGCAGGGGGCTGATGGTTCCGCCTTCGCTTGCCCAAACCATCTACTTTGTGCAGGGGCGCACATTTCCAGGGCCCTGCGAGGCGGGCGGGATCGACATCCGGCCCGACGGGCTGCTCCTGGCTGAACGCAACCTTCGCCCTGCCGCGACGTTGCCGACGCGAAGCCGCGCTTGCGTTGCGCCGGCGATGTTGAGGACAGGAGACGTTGATGCGGAAGATCGTGCTGACTGCCGCCGTGGCGCTTTCGCTGGGCGCGTGCGCCTCCACCGAGAGCAGTGACCGCGCCCTGACCGGGGCTGCGGTGGGGGGCGCGACCGGCGCCGTCGTGGGCGGCCTGGCCACGGGCCGGGCCAGCGGCGCATTGGCGGGCGGCGCGATCGGCGCGGCCGGCGGAGCCGTCGTCGGCGCGGCGACGACGCCGAGGCGCGACTGCTACTACGACAGCTACGGCCGCCGGGTTTGCGACTACTACTGAGCCTTTCGGCTTTAAGGAAAAGGGGCCGCGTTCGCCGGCCCCTTTTTCTTGCGCGGTTCATGAGGTTCGCGGTTCAGCCAGACCGCTCGCAAACGAGCCGGCCCGAAGGCCGGCTCGTTCGTCTCTTTCGGGCGCGGCGCGGGGTTATTCCGCTTCCTCGTTGATCTCGCCTTCGGCGATCTCGGTGAGAAGGCGGTCAGCGTTCTTTTCTTCCTCGAGGGTCTCTTCCAGCAGATCGGCGGCGTCATCCAGATCGAGCTGCTGGGCCCAGGCGATCAGCGTTCCATAGCGCGAGATCTCATAGTGCTCGACGGCCTGGGCCGCCGCCAGCATGCCGGCGTCGCGGACGTCGGCGTCGTCGATCTCGGCCACGAGGCCGTCGGCTTCCTTGATGATGCCCTCGATGGCGTCGCAGCGCTCGCCCTTGGCGGGCATGTTGATCATCTTGAACACCTGCTCGAGGCGCTCGACCTGGCCGCGGGTTTCTTCGAGATGCTGCTGGAACGCTTCCTTCAACTCCTCGGAGTTCGCCTGCTGCGCCATCTTAGGGAGCGCCTTCAGGATCTGGTTTTCGGCGTAATAAATGTCGCCGAGGGTATGGACGAAAAGGTCGTGCAGCGTGCTCAAGGCCATGGTGTTCTCCTCGGATGTGACGTGAAGTTCTCGCGGGTCTGCAGATGCAGTCGCCCGGCTTTCGCCGGTGATCTCGTGGGCCTGATCTCGTGGGCCGTCGCATGGGCAGTCGTGAAGACGAACCCGGGGTCTGGTCCTGCAGACGTCAGAGCAGTCGGAACGCGGTGGCTCAGCCGATCGTTCCGTCATTTGCGATGTTCGAGCGTCCGGCTCCGCACGGGCGAGGGGGACCAGCGGGGGACCAGCGAGGGGACCAGAATGGCGGTACAGGTGACCCGATGACTGCACGACCGGCTGGAGCGATATCGACAACCAAGGTTGACGGCCCGCGTATGAGCGCGCCGCCGCGGCAGGATCCGCCGGCGCCGGCGCCTTCCGACATCCCGCCAGGCTATGGCCCGGACCCCGACTATCTGCCCGTCCGCATCCAGCCGGAGCCCACGCCGCCCCTGCCGGAGCCACCCGCCCAACCGGAGGATCGCCCGGGCGAGGGGACCGACGACCGGCAGCCTTGACGAAAGCTTGGCTGAGAACCAATGGCGCAGGCCATGCCGGCCGATCTCCATCATTTTAAAAATGAAAACGCGGATTTTGGCGACCCGGCACTGACTTTCTCGGAACTTGCTGTCTGTTCGGGACGTTTTGAGCACGAAACCGCGTTTCTGCGTACCAACCTGACTGGAGAGCAGCATGAAACCGGCCTTGCTCCCTACCGCCGCGCTCGGCATCGCGATCTCGGCCTTCTTCCTTCCCCCCGTTCTGTCGATGACCGGCGCCGCGCCCATGCCGTCGCGCCCGGCCCCGATGCTCGTCGTGCAGAGCGAGCCTGTCTCAGCGCCAACCTTTGCCAACGGCCGGACCCCTGCCAACACCTCCGTCACGCCGGTCCGCGCTCGTGTGGTTCCGGCGCGTCCAGGCGAGCCTATGACGCCCCAGTTCACCCGCGTCGCTTCCAATGCGGCGCCGGCCGCATCGGCGCACGACTAGCGGCCCCGCTACGCCCATCCCGCATCCAGGAAGGGATGCGGAACTCGGACAGGGTTCGAGGGTTGTCTCTGCGCTATGGCACGGTCTGGGTGTCTGTGCCCCTCCCGCCCGATCGGATCGTGCCCCGGGGACCCGCAACGGTTATCCGTTGCGGGTCCCTTTTCTCGTGTGGCGTCAGGGGTTCCGGCTTGGAACCATCGTCGCCGGGGCTGCGTTGGCCCGCAGACGATGCGGCGATTCAGCCGGGGCCGGGAGGCCCCGCATAGGATGGCCGCCTTCTCATTTTCAAACCGCCAACCCGGAAGGATCCATGCCCGTGTCGGACACGAACCCCACCACCAGAGGTCAGCAGGGCCAGAACGGTCAGGGTGGATATCGAGAGAACGAGGACTTCACCCGCGATCTCGGCCTGCTCCGCGACGACATCAGCAAGCTCACGGAATCCGTGACGAGCCTGCTCACCGAGAATGCGGGCGCGGCGACGGGCCAGATCCGCGACGCGGCCAGCGACGCCTACACCACGATGTCCGAGGCCGCGGGCAGCTTCAGCCGCGCGGGGTCCGGGCTTTACGAGGATGTGAGCAAGCGCATGGACACACTGGGCAGCGAGCTGACCACGACGATCCAGCGCGCGCCGATCACCGCCCTGGCCGTGGCCGCGATGTTCGGCATGGTCTACGGGATGATCCGGCGCTGAAGCGGCGCACGTCCACCTGACGGCCGAGGTTTGAAGAAGGCGGCGCACCGGGGGATGTGCGCCGCCTTTGGTCCTTCACGCGGTGAGCTGGGACACCGGATCCGACCGGTGCGCCTTTCGCATGAAGAACAGGGCCTGGCTGATGACGGCTTTCACCGTGTCAGTCAGGAACGGCTTGGTGATCAGGAACGCTGGCTCGGGCCGGGTGCCGGTCAGAAAGCGCTCGGGATAGGCCGTGATGAAGACGACCGGCACTTCAAGCGTGCCCAGGATCTCGTTCACCGCCTCGAGGCCGGAGCTGCCGTCAGCGAGCTGGATGTCCGCCAGGATCAGTCCCGGCTTGAACTTGGCGATGGAGGCCACCGCTTCCTTGTGCGTCCGCGCCACGTCCACCACGCGGTGGCCGAGATCCTCCACGACGGCCTGCAGGTCGAGAGCGATCAAAGGTTCGTCCTCAATGATCAGCACGTCCGTGCGGATCTGGTCGGCGATTTCGCGGCCGGCGGATTCGATGAGGTTCTCGGTCTCCTGCTCGCTGCAGCCCAGGATGTGAGAGACTTCCGCCACGCTCATGCCTTCGAGCGATCTCAGGAGGAAGGCGATGCGCGAACGTGGCGTCAACCCCTCCAGGTGCTTCAGGGCGCCGAGCTCCGCAGGAGAAAGAGCCGGATCGAGCTGCGCGTTGATGGGTACGGAACGCCATACTTCGAGCAAGAGCTTGTAGAGGCTGGTCCGGAGTTCCCCCACCTGGATCCGGGTGGGATCCGCGACGATGGCCTCGAGCGCGGCCTGGACATAGACGTCGCCGATCCGCTGGTTGCCGGTCAGCGCGCGCGCCAGGCGCCGCAGGTAGGGCAGCTGCGCTGTGATGGCCTGTGAAGTCGTCATGAATCCCCCGTGTCGATTGCCGCAGCGCCCTCACTCAGGGCGCAGCAGTTTCGAACAACGTTCGCGGGAAAAAAAGGTTCCTGCTTGCGGGGAACTCTATTGCGAGATGCGGCGTTGATCGCCGGATGGAGCTGTGTCCGCACGGACCGGCGATCGGAGGGGTGCATGAATCAACCGAAGAGCGTCGAAAGAGGCATGAAAGCCAGCAGACCGTCGACGGAGCCCCCCGCCGCCGACAGAGGCTCCCAGGATCGGGAGACGTCCTCCAACCGAATGAAACCCCAGGTTCAAGAACATATCGGTCGCCAACTCAGGGCGGTGTATGATGATGTCTTGAAGCAGCCGCTTCCCGACCGGTTTCGAGAGCTGATGGAGAAGCTCGACCAGAAGATGGGAGAGTCGGAATGACCAACCCGTCAGCCAGCATGAAGGCCGAACTGCTTGCCGCAATTCCCAGCCTTCGCGCGTTCGCCATGTCGCTGTCCGGCAATATCGACCGGGCCGACGACCTGGTGCAGGAGACGCTGGTGAAGGCTTGGAGCAACCTCGGGTCCTTCACCGAGGGCACGAACATGTCCGCGTGGCTGTTCACGATCCTTCGAAACCTGTTCTACTCCGAGTATCGAAAGCGCCGGCGGGAGGTCGCAGATCCCGAGGGGCAGTTCGCCGCCAAGCTGGCGTCCAGCCCGACGCAGAACTCCCACATGGACTTCGTGGACTTCAATGCGGCCCTGCAGGAGCTTTCGGCGGACCAGCGCGAGGCCCTGATCCTGGTGGGCGCGTCCGGCATGTCGTATGAGGAGGCGGCCGACATCTGCGGCTGCGCGGTCGGCACCATGAAGAGCCGCGTGAACCGCGCCCGCAATCGGCTGGCCGTGCTGCTGGCGGTTGGCTCGGACAACGAGTTCGGCCCGGATCCGCAATGGCAGGCCGGCGTTGACGTGCGCGCCAACATGGCCGTCAACGAATAACCGCTCGGCTCTGACCGAAGTTTCGAGGCCGGCGCATGCGCCGGCCTTTTTCATGGGGCCTGAGGCGATTCATGGGCCGTGGAACTGCGCGCCCGAGTTAGGACGCCGTACCGCTCAATAGCCTTTCGGCCGGGCATCTCCCCCACCGTCATCCCGGACGGGCAAAGCCCGATCCGGGACCCGGGACAACCCTCCCGCCGCCGCTCTGGACACCGTTGTCCTGGCCCGGCTCTCCGCTTCGCTGCGGCCGGGATGACGGTGAGGCTGATTGAGCTTCAGCTCCACTCGTCAGAAGGCGAGTCGCTGGAGTTAGTTACACGCATAGGTTGCAGTTCCAGTAGAAATTCAAGCGGTCCCGCCAGACGCCTGAACAGCCAGCCTCAGCTCGCCTCGGCGATGACGCTCACATGCGCCGCCACCACGCGCCAGCCCTCCGGCATTCGGACCCAGGTCTGGCTCTGCCGGCCAACTTTTCCGGGCAGGGACTCGCGCCGGAACAACGTGTTGGCCGTCGCGAAATCGCGCCCGTACGTCGTGATGACAGTCCGCTCCAGGGTGCGGGCGAGCCCCGCCGGAGAGCGCCCAGCGCGGAAGGCGGCGATCTCGGAATAGCCGTAGAGGTTCTCGCCGCCGCCGTAGCGCAGCGTGTGCGGGCTCTTCCAGAACAACTCGTCCAGGGTGTCGACGTCGTTTTCGACGAGCGCCTTCTCGTAGCGCGCGAAGGCCGCCTGCATCTCAGCCAGCGTCTCGGGATCGTTGATCACCGGGCTCATTCATCACCTGTCGTCTGTTTTAGAGCGGGTCAGCGGGCGTGTACCACGCCCCGGTCGTTTCGCGCTCGCTCAGCTCGCAACGAAAGACCGGCACACGCCGGCGTCCTGGAGCGCCTGCGCGACGCGCAGCACCACATCCTCGCGCCAAGGCGCGCCGATGACCTGCACGCCGATGGGCAGGGGCTCGCCTGGCGTCCAGACAGGCACGGCGGCGACTGGCAAGCCGATGAAGGAGATCGGCTGCGTGAAGATGCCCAAGTTCGGCCGCACGGGCATCTCCACGCCGTCCAGCACCATCGTCTTCTGCCCGATGCGCGGCGCGCGGCAGGGCGTGGCGGGGGCGAGGATCACGTCGACCTCCTCGAACACGCGCAACACCTGCTCGCGGTACCAGCGTCGGAACTTCTGGGCCTGCGCCACCCAGCTCGCGGGGACCATCGCGCCCGCGATCAGGCGGTCGCGCACGTCGGGATCGAAATCCTGCGGCCGGGTCTGGAGCCGCTTCAGGTGCAGCGCCGCACCCTCGCTGGTGGTGATGATGAACGCCGCGGCGCGCGCTCGGCCTGCGGCAGGGATCTCCACCGTGTGTGTGGCGTCCAGCGCCTTAGCCACCGTCGCGACGGCGGCGAACGCGTCCGGCGTCGCGCCCCGGGCGAAGTAGTCACCGGCCACGGCGATCCGCAGGCCGCGCAGGCCCTCGCCGAGCCGATGCGCCACGGGCTCGGCCGGTGCGTTCCGGCAGGCGGGATCGGCGGGGTCAGCGCCCTGCATCGCGTCGTAGGAGAGAGCGAGGTCTCGGGCGGAGCGGGCGAGGGGCCCGAGGTGATCGAGGCTCGCCACGAAGGGAAAGGTCCGCCCGCGGCTGAGACGTCCATAGGTCGGTTTCAGGCCGAAAAGGCCGCAGAGGGAGGACGGGACGCGAATGGAGCCATTGGTGTCGGAGCCCAGCGCCAGGGGCGCGAACCCCGCCGCGACTGCCGTGCCCGACCCGCCGGAGGAGCCGCCCGACATGTGGGCGCGGTCGTGCGGATTGCGCGAGGGACCGTCATGGGCGTTCTCGCCCGTGAAGTCGTAGGCGTACTCGCCCATGTTGAGCGCACCGAGCAGCACTGCACCGGCGGCTTCCATGCGCTCGATCAGGGTCGCGTCTCGCGGGGCGGGAGCATTGTCGCGGTTGATCTTCGAGCCGGCCAGCGTGGCGACGCCCGCGATGTCGAAGAGGTTCTTCACGCCGAACGGCACGCCGGCTAGCGGGCCGAGCGTCTTGCCGGCGGCGCGATCCGCATCGACAGCCGCGGCCTTGGCGAGCGCGCGGTCCGAGGTGACCGCGGTGAACGCGCCGAGGTCGGGGTTCAACGCCGCGATGCGATCGAGATGCGCCCGCGTCACCGCCATCGCGGTGGTCTGGCCGGACGTCACCGCGACGGCGATGGTGGCGGCGTCGGCGCGAATGGGATCGAACGCGCTCATGGCGTTCTCGCTGTCGGACGATCGGCTGTATCGGCGGTCGAGTCCGGAAGGCTCCCGGCAGGTGCGGTCCCCTGCGGAGCCACCCCGGTCCTCATCCTGAGGAGCCCCGGACTTTGTCCGGGGCGTCTCGAAGGACCGCCAATGGCCTGGAGCGCTGGAACGTTTTGCAAGCGCCCCGCCACTGGCCGTCCTTCGAGACGCGGGCTTTGCCCGCTCCTCAGGATGAGGGCCATGGGGGGCTCCCGGCCGGAAGAAAGGGAGGGAGTGGTCATGGCTCGAACACCGGGGCCGGCTCCTCGCGCTCGTCCAGCGGGAACTCCAGCACGATCGCGGACAGCCGCAACACGACCTGCAGGTTCTGGATGACGCCAGGCCGGAAGGCCGGGTCGAGCGTGATGCCGAGCACCGGCATCATGGCGTCGATCCAGGCGTCGAGGTCGGGAACGGGCTTGTCAGCAGCCATGGTCGATCCTCCTCGCGGTCATCCCCGGCCGGAGCGGCGCGGCCGCGTAAGGGAAGGGGATCCAGACTTTCTTGAGTTGGCCCCTGGATCCCCTTCCCGCGCCTTCGGCGCGCCCCGCCAAAGCAAAGCTTTGGCTGGGATGACTGAAGCGGTGCGAGGCCTGGGCATCATCCATCGACTGCCTCCCGCAGCACAGCGAACGGCGTGGTCCAGCCGACGATGCCGCCCTGGGCGCGCATCATGTCGAGCGTCGCGGCCTTGAATTCCGGGAAATAGCTCTCCGTGGCGTCTTCCACGAGCAGGCACTCGAAGCCGCGGTCGTTGGCCTCGCGCATCGTGGTCTGTACGCAGACTTCCGTGGTGACGCCGGCCACCACGAGGTGGGTGATCCCGCGTTCCTTCAGGACCTGGCTCAGCGGCGTGGCGTAGAACGCGCCCTTGCCGGGCTTATCGATCACCACTTCGCCGTCGACGGGCGCGACGGCGTCGAGGATCTGGTTGCCGGGCTCGCCCCGCACGAGCAGGCGGCCCATGGGGCCGGGGTCGCCTATGCGCTGGGGGGCGTCGCCCCGCGCGCGCTTGGCGGGCGGGCAGTCGGAGAGGTCCGGCAGATGCGCCTCCCGCGTATGGATCACCAGCCAGCCCTTGCGCCGGAACAGGCCGAGAAGGGCGGCGACCGTGGGCACGATGGCTTCCAGCCGGGACACGTCGTTGCCCAGCGCCTCGCCGAAGCCGCCGGGCTCGATGAAGTCGCGCTGCATGTCGATGACAATCAGCGCCGTCCGCGCGGGATCGAGCGGGTAGGGGTAGGGCTGAGCGGGGATCGGAATCGTCATGCTCAGTGGCCCGCCATGTAGTGGCCGATGGTGGTGCGGTCCGTCTCGGCGGCCGGTGCGACATAGGTGATCGTGCCGCCGGACATCACGGCGATCCGGTCGGAGAGTTCCAGCACCTCGTCGAGGTCTTCCGAGACGAGCAGCACTGCCGCGCCGCGGTTGCGCTGCTCCATGATCTGGGCGCGGATCTCGGCAACGGACGCGAAGTCCAGCCCGAAGCAGGGGTTGGCGACGACCAGCACGTCCACGTCGCCCGAGAGCTCGCGCGCCAGCACCGCGCGCTGCACGTTGCCGCCGGAGAGGTTGGCGATCGGCGTCTCGGTCGACGGCGTCTTGATGCGGTAGCGAGCGATGAGGTCGCGCGCCTTCTCGCGCATCGGGCCGGGGCTCAGCCACCAGCCGAGGCTGGCGATGGGCGGCTTGTCGAAGGAGCGGAAGGCGAGGTTCTCGGCGACCGACATGATCGGCACCGTGGCGTTCTTCAGGGGCTCCTCCGGCAGGCCGAAGACCTTGAAGCGGTCCATCGCCTGGCGCGTCGGCTCGAAGGGCTGGTCGTGCACGAAGATGCGCCCGCTCGATGGCTCGCGCTGGCCGGAGATCACCTCCACCAGCTCCGACTGGCCATTGCCGGAGACGCCTGCGATGCCGACGATCTCGCCGGCGTGGATCTTCAGGTTGACGGACTCGATGGCGGGCAGGCCCTCGTCGTCTTCCGCGAACAACCCGGCGAGCTCCAGCACGATCGGGCTCGCGAGCTGCGTCTTGCGCTCGGCGCGCGCCCGGATGGCGGTGTCGCCGATCATCATCGAGGCCATGTCGTCGGTGCTGAGCTTGGCCACCGAGCCCGCGCCCGCCTGCCGCCCGCGCCGCAGGACCGTCACGTCGTCGGCGAAGGCGGTGACCTCGCGGAACTTGTGGGTGATCATCAGCACGGTGATTTCGCCGCGCTGCGTCATGCCGCGCACGAGGCCCAGCATCTCGTCGGCCTCGCCAGGGGTGAGCACGGAGGTCGGCTCGTCGAGGATCAGGAACTTCTGGTCGAGATAGAGCTGCTTCAGGATCTCGAGCTTCTGTTTCTCGCCGGCGGCGAGGTGGGCGACGGGCACGTCCAGCGGCACGCGGAAGGGCATGGTGTCGAGGAAGGCGTCGAGCCGCTTCTGCTCGGTCGTCCAGTCGATCACGGCGGGCACGTCCAGCCGGGAGATGACGAGGTTCTCCGCCCCGGTCAGTGACGGCACCAGCGTGAAGTGCTGGTAGACCATGCCGATGCCGGCCGCGCGGGCCTCGCGCGGGTTTCGCACGGCGATCTCGTGGCCGTCCACCAGCACCTGCCCGCCGTCCGGCTGGTAGAAGCCCATGATGCACTTCACCAGCGTCGACTTGCCCGCGCCGTTCTCGCCGAGGAGCGCGTGGAAGCTGCCGGCTGGCACCTTGATCGACACGTTGTCGAGCGCGATCAGCGGCCCGAACACCTTGCGGATGCCGACGGTCTCCAGGCCGATGGCCCGCTTGGCCGCGGGATCGGTCGTGCCGACCGGAATCGCTTGCGCGCTCATGGCGTCGTCCCCGTTGTGTGTCGTTCGACGATGATGGCGACGGGACCGCCGCCGTCCGGTCCCTGGTGCTCGGCGCCGCCGGAGACGTAGAGCTCGGCGTGGCCGACGATCCCGGCCAGCGCCCCGGCGACGAACCCGCGCGCGTGCCGGGTGGCCGAGATGTCGCTGTCGTCCAGCATGGTGTGGCGGTATCCGCGCAGGTTGCCGGTGGAGCCGGGCTCGGCCTTGGCGAAGAGGCCGACCACCCGGCCGCGCGCCTGGGGCCCGAGCTGGCGGGAGGCGTCGACGCCGAGGCGCGCCAGCGCGTCGCGCACGGGCTCGATGTCGATGGCGTCCGCCATCACGGCGTGGTCGACCGCGAGCGGGCCGGTCCAGCCCTGGGCCATGCCCAGCACCACGATTTCGTGATCGGCGAGTTCCACGCCGGCGGAGGTGGAGGCGCGCCGGGAGAAGACGCCGAAGTCGCGCCCGATGATGGCGTCGAAATCGAGGTCGGGGCGGCACTCGCCTAGCGCCAGCGCCACCCCGAGCGCGGATGCGCCGCGCGAGAGGCCCATGGATTTCAGCGTGTCGCGCGTCGCGGTCGCCGCGCCCCGCCCTTCGGCCTCTGCGATGCGGGCCGCCGTGAGGAGCGGGCACTTGATCTGGACGAAATGCACGTCCTCCGCGCGCTCGATCCCCGCGTCGCGCATGGCGGCGGCGACGCCCTCGGCCACCATCCGCACCTGTGCGGCCCGGCCGAGCTGTTCCGGAGGGACGGCGGGCGTGCGCGCCCGGCCCACGGCCAACGCGCCGGCGGCCGTGGCGTCGCCAGCGGCGTCACGCACCTCGAACACGCTGAAATGAGGCGCGAGCGCTCCCTCGGTCCCGCCGGACATCACGAGGCAGGCGTTCGCCGCCGTCGTGGGTGCGCGCTCCAGCAGGAACCGCCCGAGCGCCATCGTGGCGAGACCGCGCGAGAAATCGTTGACGCAGCCATTGCCCTCCGTCTTGCCGATGATGGCCACGATCGCGCCGGGCTCGATCCGGCCCTCCTCGATGGCGCGGGCCAGCCCCGAGACGTCGTCAGGAGCCGCCGCGCTGATGCGGTGGACACGCGCTTCTCGGAGGGCGCCGCTCATCATGCGGCCTCGCCAGCGGCTTCGTAGCCGGGCAAGGCTGCGAGCAGGGCCTCGCTGTCGGCGACGGCGCCGAAGACGCCGCCCTGCATCTTCACCATCTTGATGGCTGCGAGGTGGTTGCCGTAGTCGGTCGCGCCGCAGCAATCCTCCAGCAGCAGGCACTCGTAGCCGCGGTCGTTGGCCTCGCGCATGGTGGTGTGCACGCAGACATCGGTGGTGATGCCGGTCAGCACGAGGTTGGCCATGCCGCGCTGCCGCAGGATCATGTCGAGGTCGGTCGCGCAGAAGGAGCCCTTGCCGGGCTTGTCGATGACGATTTCGCCATGCCAGGGCGCGAGTTCCGGGATGATCTCCCAGCCGGGCTCGCCGCGGACGAGGATCTTGCCGCAGGGCCCGGGGTCGCCGATGCCTGCGCCGATGCGCTGCGAGCGCCAGCGCTTGTTGGCCGGCAGGTCGGAAAGGTCCGGCCGGTGGCCCTCGCGCGTGTGGATGATGGTGTAGCCCTTGGCCCGCATGGCGGCGAGCACGGACGCGACGGGCTCGATCGGTGCGCGCGTCAGCGACAGGTCGTAGCCCATGGCGTCGACATAGCCGCCCTTGCCGCAGAAGTCGGTCTGCATGTCGATGACGATGAGAGCCGTGTTGTCCGGCCGCAGCCGGCCGTCATAGGGCCAGGGATAGGGGTCGGCGGCGATCCTCGTCATGTCACTCCGCCGCCTCCGAATGCTTTTCGCCGTAGCGGCGCGTCGGGGCGGGGAAGCCGCAGGACGCGCCGTCGGTCACCTTCACCTCGTCCTCCCACGGCAGGCGGTATTTTCCGGCCGCGAGGTCGTGCATGTAGGTGTAGGGGCAATCCTGCGCACCGCCCTTCACGGCGGTGAAGGCGCGGTGGCCGAACTGGTAGATGTTGTTCTCGACGCCCCATTCGCGGCGCGCCTCGCGCACGAGGTCGGGCCGCACCTCGGCGGTGATGATCTCGTCCACCCGGCCGCTCGTGCCGTGGGCGATGATCGCGCCGTCGAAGTTGACGATCATGCCCTCGCCCATGCTGTCGAACGAGCCGTCCGAGCCGCACATGCACACATTCGCGGTGACCATGAGGTTGCAGAAGGCATTCGACTGGTTGGTGAAGCGCCAGGGCTCGCGGATCGGCGCGGTGTAGCCGGCCGTGCGGATCATGATCTCCGCGCCCTTGTAGGCGCACTCGCGCGCCATCTCCGGGAACATGCCGTCGTGGCAGATGATGAGCGCGAGCTTGCAGCCCTTCGGCCCGGTGATGACGGGGATGCCGAGGTCGCCCGGCTCCCAGGGCTCCACCGGCACCCAGGGGTGCATCTTGCGATTGTAGAGCTGGATGACGCCGTGGTCGTCGATGACGATGCCGGAGTTGTAGGGATAGCCGCCGGGGTTCAGCTCCATGATCGAGAAGCAGCCCCAGATCCTGTTGTCGATGCAGGCCTGCTTGAAGGCGCCCACCTCCGGCCCGTCGAGCCGGCACATGATGGCGGGGTTGGTGTCCATCGAGAGCCCGTGCAGGGCGTATTCGGGGAACACCACGAGGTCCATCGTGCCGAGGTTGCGGCGCGCCTTCGCCACCATGTCGACGATGCGCTGCGTCTGCGCGGCCAGGTCGCCAGGCGTGGCGACGACGGGCAGTTGCAGCTGCACGAGGCCGATCACGACACCGTTGGGCGACTTGTTGAGACCACCAAGGCCGTTCATGGGCGAGGCTCCGGGCTGTCAGCGCGCGATCGTCAGCTCGCCCGGCGCATCCGCGATGGAGGCCTTGGTCGAGGACGACGCGATCATGATGAAGAGGGTGAGGATGTAGGGGGCGGCGTTGAAGAAGTAGTAGCCGGACGTGATGCCCACCGACTGAAGCGCCGGGCCGATGGCGCCGGCGCCGCCGAAGAGCAGCGCCGCCACGAAGCAGCGGATGGGGTTCCAGCGGGCGAAGATGACGAGCGCCACGGCCATCAGGCCCTGGCCGGAGGAGAGGCCCTCGTTCCAGCTTCCGGGATAATAGAGCGACAGGAACGAGCCGCCGACGCCGGCGAAGAAGCCGCCCGCCGTCGTGGCCCAGAAGCGCACCCCGTCGACCGACACGCCCATGGCGCGCGCAGCGGCGGCGCTGTCGCCCGTGGTGCGGACGATGAGCCCCATGCGGGTGTTCTTGAACGCCCACCACATGGCGAAGGCGAGCGCGATGCCGACGAAGAACAACGGGTTAACCTGCAGGGCGATGGCGAGGGAGGGAATGCCCGTCCAGTCGCCGAGGTGCAGGGAGGGCAGGCGAGGGGCGGAGGGCTGGATGAAGGCCTTGCCGAAGAAGAAGGCGAGGCCGGTGCCGAACATCATCAGCGCGATGCCGATGGCGACGTCGTTCACTTTCGGCAGCTTGCAGACATAGCCGTGGATCGCGCCCAGCATGGAGCCGCAGAGCCCGGCCACCAGCACGCCCAGCCAGGGCGAACCGGAGAGGTAGGAGATGGCGTAGCCCGACATGGCGCCGAGCACGAGCGTGCCCTCCAGGCCGAGATTAATGCGGCCGGACTTCTCGGTGAGGCACTCGCCCAGGGAGACGAAAAGGAACGGCGTGGAGACGCGGATCGCGCCGCCGAGCATGGCGATGAGAACGGTGAGGAGGCCGCTGTCGACGGTGTTCATATGCGCTGCGCCTCCGCCTTGGGCTTGAAGAAGGGCAGTCGCCCGTACAGCGTCTCGCTGAGCAGGATGACGAGGAAGATCACGCCCTGCAGCACCAGCACCGTCGCGTCCGGCATGCCCATGCGCCGCTGGATCAGCCCGCCCGCCGCGGCGATGCCGCCGAAAAGGATGGCGACGACGACAATGGCCAGCGGATTGTGCCGCGCCAGGAACGCCACCAGGATGCCGGTGAAACCGTAGCCGGCGACGATGGAGCCGTTGACCTTGCCGTGGACCGCGGCGACCTCAAAGTAGCCGGCCAGGCCCGCGCAGGCCCCCGCGATCATGCAGGTGGTCACCACCAGGGTCCCCACCGGCAGGCCCTGGGCGCGGGCGGCGCGCGGATTGCCGCCGGTCACCCGGGCGGCGAAGCCGAAGGTGGTGCGGTTCAGCAGGATGTAGAGCACGACGCAGAGCGCGACGCCCGCGACAAGGCCCCAGTGCACGTCGAAGCCGGGGATCTTGCCCACCATGTTGGCCTCGCCGATGGACTTGGTGGACGGCTTGTTGGGGGAGCCGGGATCGCGAAGCGCGCCCTCGACGAAGAAGTTCATGATCGCGATGGCGATATAGGTGAGCAGCAGCGAGGAGATCGTCTCGTTGACGCCGCGGCTGTGCCGCAGCCAGCCGGCCAGCCCGATCCACAGCGCGCCGGAAATGGTCGCGGCGAGGCACATCAGGGTCATCACCACGATTGGGGGCCAGACGCCGGCGATGGGGATCGCGACTGCGGCGGCCAGGAAGCCGCCCAGCACCAGCGCGCCCTCGCCGCCGATGATGACGAGGCCGGTGCGCGCCGGCAGCGCCACGCAGAGCGCCGTGAGGATGAGCGGCGCGGCCCGAAGCAGCGTGTTTTGCCACGAGAAAGCTGTGCCGAAGCCGCCGCGCCAGATCAGCGAGAAGAACTCGGCGGGCGACTTGCCGAGCATCAGCAGGAACACGGAGAAGATGAGCAGCGCGATGAGCACGGCGCAGACGGGGATCACAACCTGCTCCGCAGAGGACCGGAGCCGCGTCGACAAGTCGGCCCGCCAGGCGGGCGACGTCGGGGGGAGCACCGGCGAGGCTGCCGGAGCCGGCGTCGTGGCGTCTGTCATCGGCGGGCCGCTCCCCTCAAGCCATGCGCAGTAGGGCCTATGACGCAACGGCTGTGCCAAGGCCGTCCCGGTGAAACGATGGGGCTCCGCCCGAGGGTGAAGGAGAGGGCGTTTATCTGCTGCCTAAGAAATAGGCGAAGACGACTTCCGCGAGCATAATCTGTGCAGTGAGACTTTGGGCTTGGGCCATCAGCTCTTGCGCCGGTGGGCGTAGGTCGCGTTCAGCCGCTCGGTGAGGTATTCGGCGCCCGTGATCGGGGGGTAGCGGGCCGGGCGGCCGGGAGCGACGCAGCCGGGGAGGGCGGCGACGATGGCGTCGGGGTTGGGATCGAGGAAGAACGCGATCGACAGCCGCTCGCGCGGGGCGCGGTGGATGACGCGGTGCGGGGTGGAGACGTAGACGTCGTTCGTCCAGCGCATCAGGCAGTCGCCGATGTTGACGACATACGCCCCGGGGATGGTTGGCGGTGCGATCCAGTCCCCGTCGCGCGTGCGCACTTCGAGGCCGCCTGCATCGTCGGTGAGGAGAAGCGTGAGATTGCCGTAGTCGGTGTGTTCGCCCGCGCCGATGGCGCCGGCCGGAGCCTGTTCCGGGGCAGGCGGGTAGCGGAGCAGCCGCAGAGTGGCCAAAGGCCGGTCGAGCTTGTCCGCAAAGAAGTCCGGCGCTTCGCCGAAGTCCGTCGCTATGGCGCGGTGCAGGGCCACACCCAGCGCCCAGACGCGCTCGTAGTAGCCGAGCACGGTTTCGCGGAAGCCGGGCAGGTCCGGCCAGACGTTGAGACCACGAAACGGCCGGTTTTCCTGGATCTCCGGATCGTCAGCCGGCAAGTCCAGGCCCACATTAAAGGCCTCCTTGAGGTCGGCCGGCTTGCCGGGATCAAGCGCCTCACCGCCGAGCCGCACCCAGCCCCGGTTGTTGCCGACCCTCTCGATGGAGAGCTTCTCCTTGTCCGCCACGGGGAGTTCGAAGAGGCGGCGCGCCGCCGCGAAGATCGCCGCCTGCTCGTCGGCCCCGACGCCATGACCTGTGAGCGCGAAAAAGCCAATGCCGCGCGCGGCCTCGCCGATCTCCCGCGCCACGCGGTCGAGCACGCCGGGCGACCCGCTTTTAAGTCCTGTCACGTCGATGACGGGGATCATTCCGGCCTCCTCTTGCTTCCGAACGTCGAAGCGGGCATGCGCCGTGCCAAGAGCCATGGTCCGCGGGTTGCATCTCGTGCGGACATCGTGTCCAGGATCGTGCCATGTCCGCTTCGCTCGCCGCCCTCTCGCTCGATCTCGCTCGCCTGCGGGAGGCCTATGCCTCGGGCGTGACGCCGGCGGCGGTCATCGCCGAGGTCTATCGCCGGATCGAGGCGCTGGCGGATCCCGGCATTTTCATCACCCTGGTCCCGCGAGAGACGGCGTTGGCCGCCGCCGAGGCCCTTCCGGCCCACGATCCTGCGGCCTTCCCGCTCTGGGGCGTGCCTTTCGCCGTGAAGGACAACATCGACGCGGCGGGCTTGCCGACCACCGCAGCCTGCCCGGATTTCGGCTGCGTGGCGCAGAACGACTCCACCGTGGTGGCCCGCCTCAAGGCGGCCGGCGCGATCGTGATCGGCAAGACCAACCTCGACCAGTTCGCGACCGGGCTCGTCGGCGTGCGCTCGCCCTATCCCGTCCCGCGCAACGCCTTCGATCCCGCCATCGTGCCCGGGGGATCGTCCTCGGGGTCCGCCGTGTCCGTGGCGCAGGGATTGGTGAGCTTTTCGCTCGGCACCGATACCGCAGGGTCGGGCCGCGTGCCCGCCGCGCTCAACAACCTCGTGGGGCTGAAGCCGACCGTGGGCGCGCTCTCCGCAAAGGGGGTCGTGCCGGCCTGCCGCACGCTGGACTGCGTGTCGATCTTTGCGCTGACCGTGCCGGACGCGCATGCGGTGCTCTCCGTCGCGGCGGCGTTCGACGAGGGCGACGCCTTCTCGCGCGCGTTCCCCACGCCGGCGCTGGCCGGTGCGCCGCCCGTGCTCAGGATCGGCGTCCCCCGCGACGAGGACCTGTTCTTCGACGGCGACCCCCAGTCAACCCAGGCGTATGACGTCGCCTTGTCGCTTCTGAAGGGCATGGGCGCAAGCTTCGTCCCGGTGGATCTGCAGCCGTTCCTGGAGACGGCGAAGCTCCTTTATGAAGGCTCCTACGTGGCGGAGCGCTATGCGGCCATCCGGTCCTTCATCGAGACGAAACCCGACAGCCTCCACCCCGTGACGTTGAAGATCATCGGCGGGGCTACGCGGTTCTCGGCCGCGGACGCCTATGCGACGGCCTATCGGCTTGCCGAGCTAAAGCGGCTGACCTCCGGCGTGTGGCGGGGGATCGATGCGCTCGTCGTGCCCAGCATTCCGCGCCCCTACGCCGTCGCGGAGCTGGAGGCGGATCCGATCGGGCCCAACTCCAAGCTCGGGACCTACACGAACTTCGTGAACCTGCTGGACCTCTGCGCACTCGCGACGCCGGTTCCGTTCCGGGCGGACGGCTTCCCGGCGGGCGTGACCTTCATCGCGCCGGCCGGGCAGGACACGGCTCTGGCGGCGCTCGGGACGGCGCTGCACAAGGCCGCCGCAACGCCGCTCGGCGCGACGCGCGCTTCGCTGCCGGAGCAGCCGCTCCCGGCCATGGCTCCCGCGGCGGGCGAAATCGAGCTTTGCGTGGTCGGAGCGCACCTCTCCGGCATGCCGCTGAACCACGAACTCAGGTCGCTCGGCGCGCGTTTCCTGCGCAGCGTCGCGACGGAGGCGAGCTATCGCCTGTTCGCGCTGCCCGGCGGCCCGCCGCGCAAGCCCGGGCTCCTGCGCGTGGCGTCCGGAATGGGCGCGGCGATCGCGACGGAAGTCTACGCCCTGTCGCCCGAGGCCTTCGGCCGTTTCGTGTCCGCGATCCCGGCTCCGTTGGGGATCGGCACGCTTCTCCTTGAAGACGGCAGCAGGCCCAAGGGTTTTCTCGCCGAGCCCGAAGCGCTGAAGGACGCGCAGGACGTTTCAAGCTTCGGGGGCTGGCGAGGCTACATCGCCTCGATGTCCTGAGCGCTTCGCGGGCGTGTCCGGCTCCCGCCAGGCCTCCGGCCCCGCGGGACGCCGCCCGTTCATTGCCTCGAAAGAGTTCGCGTGAGACAAGGCGCAGTTGATATTCATCATTCGCGCGACTCATGAGCGACACGCTTCAGCCAACCAACCGCGGCGCCTTCAATCCCGACCTGCTGGCGCGCATCCCGCTGACGGCCAAGGCCGTTCTGGAGCTCGGCTGCGGGGACGGGGCGCTCGGCGCGCGGTTCAAGGCGTTCAATCCGGATGTCCACTGGAGCGGGATCGAAAGGCGGCCCGGCGCCGCAGCGCGGGCGGTGACGCAACTGGACGCCGTCCTGGCGCGCGATCTCGAAACGCTTTCCGACGCGGAGCTCGACGCCTTCGTCGGCGGCACGCCTCCCGACGTCCTCGTCTTCGCGGATGTGCTGCAACACCTGAGAGATCCCCTGGCCGCTCTCAAGCGTCTCGTCCAACGGCTTGCACCGGGAGGGGCGGTCGTGGCCAGCGTGCCGAACGCCGGGCACTGGAGCGTCGTTCAGGGACTGCTCCAGGGGCGCTGGAGCTACGGCGCGGACGCGGCGCCCGGCTCCTCCGACCTGCGGGTCTTCACGCTGGACAGCGCTGCGCAGCTCCTGAGAGAGGCGGGCCTCACCGTCATGAAGCTTTCGGGCCGGGAAATCCCGCTCGCCGCAGCCGAACAAGCCGCTTTCCTCGCTGCGGTGAAGCCGGTCCTGCCCGCAGTGGCCGGCGACGCAGAGGCGGCGGAGAAGCGCCTCAAGACACTCCAGTACGTCCTGGTGGCGCAGAAGCCGCCGGTGGAACAGCTCATCGTCCTGCACCAGCTCGTCATGGTGCGGGACCTGATGGAGGCCCGCATCGGGCCGCCCTGGGCGGCGCTGAACACGCTCCCGGCCGTCTCCTCGAGCACGAGCGAGAAGGTCTTCAGCCGCGCCAAGGTGCCGGCCGGCGCGCCGCGCGTGGCGGTGATCCAGCGCCAGCTCGTCGGAGACCTCGAGGGTTGGCGGGGCTTCATGCGGCGGCTCATCGGGGACGGTTGGGTCACGGTCGCCGAATGGGACGACCATCCCGACCTGCTGCCCGAGCCCGCCCATGCCAATTTCCTGCGACACCCCTGGATGACGATGTCGGGCGTGCATGCCTGCCAGGTCTCCACGCCGTTGCTGGCGGAGGCTTTCCGCCAACACAATCCGGAAGTCGCCGTCTTCGAGAACGCATTGCCGGAATTGCCGCCCCTTAGGCAGAAGGATCCCTCGACGATCCGCATCGTCTATGCGGCCGTGGCGCGACCGGGCGTGGCCCGGCTGATCTCCGCCGCGCTCGATGCGGCAGGACGCGACCCGCGGGTCGAGATCGTGGTGATGGGGGACGACAAGGTGTTCGCCTGCACCCGGTCGACGCGCAAGGCGTACAGGCCGCTCGGCTCCTACGGCGACTACATGGCGCTTCTCGAGAGCGCCGACATCGCTCTCCTGCCGCTGAAGGGCTTGCCGTCCGAGCTCTACAAGAGCCCGCTGAAATTCATGGAGTGCGCGAGCCGCGGCGCGCTGTGCATCGCCTCGCCCCATCTCTACGAAAACGCCATCGAGCATGGGCGCACCGGCTGGATTGCCCGGTCCCCGGAAGAGTTCACGACCTACCTCCTGCGCGCCATCGTGGATGCGGACGAGCGCCGGACCATGGCGCAGGCGGCATGGGACGTCGTGCGCGAGCGGCACCTGATCGCCCACGGCCTTCAGCGAAAGATCGACTGGTATCGCCACATCGCGAGCCGGCGCACCGAGCTCACCGCGCAGCTGCTGGAGCGGCACCCCGAACTGCGGCCCTGAGCCGTGTAGTCTCCCGACGGGCAGGGCGCGCCCCCGGCCGCTGAGGATAGGGCTGCGCCCATGACGCCATGCCGCACCTGCGAGATGGCGTCCCGCATGGCGCGTTCGGACAAAAAAGCTGCGCGGCGGGGTGAACGATCCTATGAGTTCCGGAAGAGAGTGCGCGCCATCGCTTTTTTCGGGTGCGCTCCGCCATGGCGCGGCCCCGGAGACATCCGGGCGAGCCGCCGCGCCGCCCGGCGCCAACCTTCGGAGAACGTCCCTTGCGTTTCTCGTTCGCCAACCTTCTGAAGCAGGCTTTCGCCGGCAACATCGACTGGCCGGAGCAGTGGCGCTCGCCCGAGCCGAAGGCGGAGTACGACGCCATCATCATCGGCGGCGGCGGGCACGGCCTCGCCACGGCCTACTACATGGCCAAGGAGCACGGGCTCCGGAACATCGCGGTCGTGGAGCGCGGCTGGCTGGGCGGCGGCAACACGGGGCGGAATACGACGATCATCCGCTCCAACTACCTTTGGGAAGAGAGCCAGGGACTTTACGAGCACGCCGTGAAGCTGTGGGAAGGCCTCTCCCAGGAGCTGAACTACAACGTCATGTACTCCGCCCGCGGCGTGATGATGCTCGCGCACAACGTGCACGACGTGCAGGTGTTCAAGCGGCATGTGCATGCCAACCGGCTACAGGGCATCGACAACGAGTGGTTGACGGCGGAGCAGGCGAAAGAGTTCTGCCCGATCCTGAACATCGCTCCGGACATCCGCTATCCCATCGTCGGCGCGGCGCTGCAGCGGCGCGGCGGGGTGGCGCGGCATGACGCCGTGGCGTGGGGGTATGCGCGCGGCGCGAGCGCGCTCGGAGTCGACATCATCCAGAACTGCGAGGTCACGGGCATCGACCGCGATCCCTCGGGCGCGGTGTCGGGCATCCAGACCACCCGCGGCGCCATCAAGACGAAGAAGATCGGCGTGGTCGCGGCCGGGCACACCTCCGTCGTGATGGCGATGGCCGGGGTCCGTATGCCGCTGGAGAGCTACCCGCTGCAGGCGCTCGTCTCCGAGCCGATCAAGCCGATCATGCCCTGCGTGGTCATGTCGAACACGATCCATGCCTATATGAGCCAGTCCGACAAGGGCGAGCTCGTCATCGGCGCGGGCACGGACGCCTACACGTCCTATTCCCAGACGGGCGGGCTGCACATCTCCTCGCACACGCTGGACGCCATCTGCGAGCTGTTCCCGGTGGTGCGGCGCATGCGGATGCTGCGCAACTGGGGCGGCATCGTCGACGTCACGCCCGACCGCTCGCCGATCATCGGCAAGACGCCGGTGCCGGGCCTCTTCGTCAACTGCGGCTGGGGGACCGGCGGGTTCAAGGCGACGCCGGGTTCGGGCCACGTTTTCGCGCACACGGTGGCGCGCGGCGAGCCGCACCCGATCAACGCCGGCTTCACGCTCGACCGCTTCCGCACTGGCCGCCTCATCGACGAAGCGGCCGCCGCGGCTGTCGCTCACTAGGACCGCTGACCATGCTGCTCATCCATTGCCCGGTCTGCGAAATGGACCGTCCCGAGCTCGAGTTCCGCTACGGCGGCGAGGCGCACATCGCCCGTCCGCTCGATCCTTCCGCGGTGTCGGACCAGGACTGGGCGGAGTACCTCTACTTCCGCACCAATCCGAAGGGGCTGCACGTCGAGCGCTGGCGGCACACGTCCGGCTGCGGGCGCTTCTTCAACGCCATCCGCCACACCGTGACGGACAAGTTCGTGCGCACCTATAAGGCCGGCGAGCCCCGGCCCGACCTCGACGCCGTGGCGGCTGAGCTGGAGGCGGGACGATGATGGGGGTGCATCCTCGTTTGACATCCCCGGCGGCGCGCAGCGCCGGGAAGGGGACCCAGGAGACCGGGTTCGGTAGAACATGCTGCATCGACATCGGGGCGGTGGCCCTGGATCCCCTTCCCCTATGCGGCTTCGCCGCTCCGGCCGGGGATGACGGGCGTGGTGAGGGGAACGCGCGATGAAGGCCTCCTTCCGCACCGCCTCGGGCGGGCGCATCGATCGATCGTCGCCGCTGCGCTTCAGCTTCGATGGAGTCGAGTACACCGGATACCAGGGCGACACGCTCGCCTCGGCGCTGCTCGCCAACGGCATCCATCTGATGGGCCGCTCGTTCAAGTATCACCGTCCGCGCGGGGTGCTTGCAGCCGGGGCGGAGGAGCCGAACGCGCTGGTCGGAGTCGGCCGGGGAGGGCGCTACACGCCCAACCTGCGGGCGACGCAGGTGGAGCTTCACGACGGCCTCGTGGCCGAGAGCCAGAACCGCTGGCCATCGCTCGCTTTCGACGTCGGCGAGGTGAACGACCTCGCGCCGCCGGGCCTGTTCTCGGCCGGCTTCTACTACAAGACCTTCATGAATCCGCCGAGCGCGTGGAAGCAGCTCTATGAGCCGGTGATCCGCCGGGCCGCCGGTCTCGGCATGGCGCCGAAGGAGCCCGACCACGACCACTATACGCATCGCTATGCGTTCTGCGACGTGATGGTCGTGGGCGCGGGCGCGGCGGGACTCGCTGCGGCGCTGGCCGCCGGGCGCTCGGGCGCGAGCGTCATCCTGTGCGATGAGCAGGCGGAGATGGGCGGCGGTTTGCTGGCGGAGCCGGGCGTCGCCATCGGCGGCGTCGCCGCCCCTGAGTGGGTCGCGAACGCGCTCGCCGAGCTTGCGGCCCTGCCGAACGTGACGTTGCTGTCGCGCACGCAGTGTTTCGGCGTCTACCAGCAGAACTTCTTCGGACTGGCCCAGCGTCTCACCGACCATCTCGTCGCCCCCGACGAGGCTGCGCCGCGCGAGCGGATGTGGAAGGTCCGGGCGGGGCAGGCGGTGTTCGCCGCCGGGGCCATCGAGCGCCCGCTGGTGTTTCCGGAAAACGATCGGCCCGGCGTAATGCTGGCCTCGGCGGCCCGGACTTTCGCCAACCGCTACGGTGTGCGGCCCGGAACGTGCGCCGTGCTCTTCACGGCGGACGATAGCGGCTACGCGGCGGCGCTCGACCTTGCGGCGGCGGGGGTGACCATCGCCGTCATCGCGGACATGCGCCCGAAGGCCGATGGCCCCGGCCTGCAGGCGGCGCAGGCCAGGGGCTTGAACGTCAGGACCTCCACGGTCCTCACCGGCGTGTCGGGCAGGCTGCGCGTCACGGGAGCGGCGCTCGGCGTGATCGAGCCGAACGGGCTCGTCACGCCTGGCCAAAAGGTTGCGTGCGACCTCGTGCTGATGGCCGGCGGCTGGACGCCCGCCGTCCACCTGTTCTCGCAATCCCGCGGCAAGCTGCGCTTCGACGAGGAGCGGCAGATCTACGTCCCCGGAGTCTCGGCCCAGGCCGAGCGTTCGGCCGGTTCGTGCAACGGCACGTTCGGCATCGCCGCCTCGCTCGCGGAGGGTTTCTCCGCCGGCGCGCAGGCGGCCACCGCGGCGGGCCATGCGGCCGAGGCTCCCGCCGCGCCGGAGGTCTCCGGGGAGATCGTGCCCGCCGGCGGCTTCCACGGAGCCGTGCCGCATCACCGCAACGTTCAGAAGGTGAAGGCCTTCGTCGACTTCCAGAACGACGTCACCGCCAAGGACATCACGCTGGCCGTGCGCGAGGGCTTCCGCTCCATCGAGCATGTGAAGCGCTACACGACCAACGGCATGGCGACGGACCAGGGCAAGACGTCGAACATGAACGGCCTGGCCATCGCCTCCGAGGTGATGGGCAAGCCGATTCCGCAGGTCGGCCTCACCACCTTCCGCGCGCCCTACACGCCCGTGACCTTCGGCGCCTTCGCCGGGCACAGCCGGGGGCTGGCCTTCGACCCCATCCGCCGCACGCCGACCCATGCCTGGGCGACCGCGCAAGGCGCGGCGTTCGAGGATGTCGGGATGTGGAAGCGCGCCTGGTACTTCCCCAGGCCGGGCGAGGACATGCACGCCGCGGTGGACCGCGAGTGCCGGGCCGTGCGCGCAGGCGTCGGCATCTTCGACGCTTCGACGCTCGGCAAGATCGAGGTCGTGGGGCCCGACGCGGCCGAGTTCATGAACCGGCTCTACACCAACCCCTGGGCCAAGCTGGAGCCCGGGCGCTGCCGCTACGGCCTGATGCTGAACGAGGCGGGATTCGTGATGGACGACGGCGTCGTCGGCCGCCTCGCGCCGGACCGCTTCCACGTCACCACCACCACCGGCGGCGCGCCGCGCGTGCTGGCGCACATGGAAGACTACCTGCAGACCGAGTTCACCGACCTGAAGGTCTGGCTCACCTCCACCACCGAGCAATGGGCTGTCATCGCCGTGCAGGGGCCGAAGGCGCGCGAGGTCATTGCGCCGCTTGTCGAAGGCATCGACATGTCCTCGGCGGCGATGCCGCACATGAGCGTGCGCGAAGGCACCGTCTGCGGCGTGCCGACGCGGCTTTTCCGGATGAGCTTCACGGGCGAACTCGGCTTCGAGATCAATGTGCCGGCCGATTACGGCCAGTCGGTGTGGGAAGCCGTGTGGGCCGAGGGCCAGAAGCACGGCATGACCGCCTACGGCACCGAGAGCATGCACGTGCTGCGGGCGGAGAAGGGCTACATCATCGTCGGACAGGAGACGGACGGCACAGTGACGCCGTCCGACCTCGGGCTCGACTGGGCCATCGGCAAGCTGAAACCCGACTTCGTCGGCAAGCGCTCGCTGACCCGGCCCGACCTGCTGAAGGCCGACCGCAAGCACCTTGTTGGGCTGTTCACCGCCGATCCCGCCGTGCTGCTGGAGGAAGGGGCCCAGGTCACGGTCGACGCATCGCCCGTGCGCGGCACGCCGGCGCTCGGCCACGTCACGTCGGCGTACCGGAGCGCTGCGGCCGGGCGCAGCATCGCCATGGCGCTCGTCTCCGGCGGCAAGGCGCGCATGGGCGAGACGCTCTACGTGCCGATGCCGACAGGCCCCATCGCGGTCACCGTCACCGAACCGATTTTCTACGACAAGAAGGGCGAGCGCCTCGATGTCTGACCTCGCATCCTCCTTCCGCCCGGCCGCCGCGTCCCGCAAGGGCGCGCTTGCCGACGTCGCCATCGGCGCCTCCGCCGGAGGGGTGGCGCTCGGCGTCTCCGCGCCGCTCGCCCGGTTCGTCCTGCGCGGCGAGGCTGCGGCCGATCCCTGCGCCGCGACGCTGGGCGCGCCGCTGCCCCGCAGGGTCAACCGCGCGGAGACGGCCGGCGCGCGCTCGGCCCTGTGCATCGGCCCGGACGAATGGCTCCTGCTTGCGCCGGACGCGGACAAGGCCGCGTTCGAAGCCGCGCTGCAGGCCGCGCTCGCAGGCGTGCCCCATGCGCTGGTCGACGTCTCCCACAGGCAGACCGCCATCCTGCTTGACGGTCCTGGCGCAGCGGTGGCGCTCAACGCCGCCGTGCCGCTCGACCTCGGCCTCGCGGCGTTCCCCATCGGCATGGCGACGCGCACCATTTTCGAGAAGGCCGAGATCGTGCTCTGGCGGACGGGGCCGGAGAGCTTCCACCTCGAAGTCTGGCGCTCTTTCGCGCCCTACGTATGGGACCTGCTCGAAGCCGTGCGGACCGAGAACGCGGCGGGCTGACGGCGGCGCCGGGAAGGCGCGGTTCCTGCACCGCCCAAGGCCGGCCCGGTCCCGGCTGCCGTTGAGGGGTGGCATTCGGTTAAGATGAAGTTAAGCTCTTTTGCAACCGAAAGGGCCGGCGCGGCGCCGTCGCCCAGCACAGGAGCATATTCATGGGACTGTTCAAGTTCATCAAGTCGGCCGGCGAGAAGCTCTTCGGGGCCAGCGAGGCCCAGGCCGCGCCTGCGGACGCCCTGAAGGCGGAGGCCGCCAAGCACGGGCTCGACACCAGCAACGTCAACGTCACGGTGGACGGTGACAAGGTGAAGGTGACGGGCAAGGCCATGTCGACCGAGGAAGCCGAGAAGATCATCCTCGCCATGGGCAACACCATCGGCGTCGATCAGGTCGAGAGCGAACTCGTCGTCAACAAGGAGGTGCCGCAGAGCACCTTCGTGACGGTGGTGAAGGGGGATACGCTCTGGAAGATCGCCGAGAAAGCCTACGGCAAGGGCAAGGGCGGCGAGTACAACAAGATCTTCGAAGCCAACAAGCCGCTGCTCTCCCACCCCGACAAGATCTATCCCGGCCAGGTGCTGCGCATTCCGGCGGCTTGAGAGCGCGGCGCAAGCTGGACTGCGCCGCCAAGCGTCCCAGGGCCCCCCCTCCTCCCACGCGGGGAGGAGGGGCAGAGTTTCCCAGGCCGGTGGCCGTTGTTGACGAGACCCCCACCTGCGTCATGCACGCGGAGCATCTCTGCCTCCGGAGCCTCTGGTCATCGGGATCAGATCGGTTAGAGTTCGCCACGCTTCGGATCTTGAACGAGAAAGGCGCGTCATGTTCGGCTTCGGCTCCAAGGGCCCCCAGGTCGAGAACCTCGGCATCGAGGACATTCGTCGCGGCCTTGCGGACAACTCCATTCTTCTGGTCGACGTACGCGAGCCCAACGAGTGGGAGGCGGGCCATATTCCAGGCTCCGTCCTGCTCCCGCTCTCGGTGTTCGATCCCGACGCCATTCCCGATCCCGCCGGACGGCGCATCGTGCTCTCCTGCCGTTCGGGCAATCGCTCGCTGAAGGCGGCGGCGATCGCCCGTGCGGGCGGCGTGCCCGTCGATGCGCATTACGCCGGCGGCATGCTCGATTGGGTCGCCCAGGGCGGGCCTGTCGAGACCGGCCCCTGAGGCTCCGTCTGAGGTGGCATTCCGTCGCGCTGGACGCGCCCTGCGTTCAGGCCGAGCATCCGCTTCCGCCGCGTTCGTTGTTTTCCTCCTGTTTTCTTCCGCTCCCGCCGAGGTCTTCTCCATGTCAGTCAAGAAGTTTGGAATCGGACAGCCGATCCGCCGTGTCGAGGATTTCCGCCTGGTGACCGGCGGCGGGAACTACCTGGACGACTACGCGCCGGACAAATGCCTGTACGCCGTCGTGCTGCGCAGCCCCTATGCGCATGCCTCGTTCAGCTTCACGGACCTCGACACCGCGCGGGGCATGAAGGGCGTCAAGCTCGTGCTCACCGCGGCCGAGGTGGCCCATCTCGGCGACGTGCCCTGCCAGGCGGCGATGCCGAACTCCGACGGCACGCAGAACCACGTCGCGCACATCCCGGTGCTCGCCAAGGGCGTGGCCAAGCATGTCGGCGACGCCGTCGCCTTCGTTGTGGCCGAGAGCGTCCAGAAGGCCCGCGACGCAGCCGAGGCCATCGGGGTCGACTACACCGCCCTGCCGGCCGCGGTGGACATGCGGGCAGCCGTCAAGCCCGGCGCGCCGGCTGTCTGGGCCGAGCAGGCGGACAATGTTGCCTACGACACCACCATGGGCGACAAGGCCAAGGTCGACGCCATCTTCGCCAAGGCGGACCGCGTCGTCTCGCTCGAGGTGGAGAACAACCGCCTCATCACCAACTACATGGAAACGCGCGGCGCCGTCGGCGAGTACGATTCCAAGACGAAGACCTTCACCCTGCTGGTCTCCAGCCAGGGCGTGCATGGCCTGCGCGACATTCTGGCCAACAACATCCTGAAGGTGAAGCCCGGCAAGGTGCACGTGAAGACTGGCGACGTCGGCGGTGGGTTCGGCACCAAGACCTTCATGTACCGCGAGTACCCCCTGGTCGTGGAGGCCGCGCGCGTCCTGAAGAAGCCGGTGAAGTGGGCCGCGGACCGCTCCGACCACTTCACGGGCGACGCTCAGGGCCGCGACAACTTCTCGGTCGCCGAGGTCGCGCTCGACAGGAGCGGCCGCTTCCTGGCCATGCGCTTCGACATCCTCGGCAATCTCGGGGCCTATTGCTCGCAGTTCGGGCCCTACATCCCCTACCTCGGCGCGACGATGATGACGGGCGTCTACAAGACGCCGGACATCTTCGTGCGCGTGCGCGGCGTATTCACCAACACCGTGCCGGTGGACGCCTATCGCGGCGCGGGACGGCCCGAGGCGGCCTATCTGCTGGAGCGGCTGGTGGACTACACGGCGCGCGAGACCGGCATCAAGCCGGACGTGCTGCGCAAGAAGAACTTCATCCCGGCCTCCGCCATGCCGTACTCGACGCCGGTCGGCGGGCGCACCTACGACACCGGCGACTTCGAGCAGCATCTCAACGGCGCCATGGCGGCGGCGGACTGGGAGGGCTTCAAGGACCGGCTCAAGGCTTCGCGCAAGGAGGGCAAGGTCCGCGGCATCGGCATCGCCACCTACATCGAGTGCACTGCGTGGGGCGCGGGCGAGGATGTCGTCGTGCGGCTCGAGACGGACGGTACGGCCACCGTTTATTCCGGCACGCAGTCGAACGGGCAGGGTCACGCGACGGCCTATGCGCAGTTCGCATCGCAGCAGCTCGACATGCCGCTGGACAAGATCCGCGTCATCCAGGGCGACACCGATCTCGTCGCCACGGGCAACGGCACGGGCGGCTCGCGCTCCATCCCGGTGGGCGGCATCTCCGTCTACGCCGCGTCCCGCGACCTCGCCGGCAAGCTGAAGCAGATCGCCTCCGAGGTGCTGGAAGCCTCGGTCGCCGACCTCGAGATCGCCGACGGCGGCATCCGCGTGGTGGGCACCGACAAGCGCATCTCCTACGCCGACCTCGCGGCGCTGCCGCAGGCCACCGAGGAGCTGCGCACCGGAGAGGGCGACTTCGTGCCGCCGAACGCGACCTACCCCAACGGCACGCACGTGGCCGAGGTCGAGATCGACCCCGACACCGGCGTGACCAACATCGTGCGCTATTCGATCTGTGACGATTTCGGCGTGGCGGTGAACCCGATGCTGCTCGCCGGCCAGGTGCATGGCGGCGTGGCGCAGGGCGTGGGCCAGGCGCTGCTGGAGCGGACCGTCTACGACAAGGATGGGCAGCTCGTGACGGCGAGCTTCATGGACTACACCATGCCGCGCGCCGACAACCTGCCGTTCTTCCACTTCGAGACGAAGAACGTGCCCTCGACCACGAACCCCCTGGGGATCAAGGGCGCGGGCGAGGCGGGATCCATCGGCTCGTGCCCGGCGGTGATCAACGCGGTGGTCGACGCTCTGGACCGCGCCTATGGCATCCGCAGCATCGACATGCCCGCGACGCCGGACAAGGTGTTCGCCGCTATCCAGGCGGCCAGCGCCAGGGCCGCCTGACGCACACGACCTGTTCGAGAGGCATGGAATCAGAAGGTCCGGAGCGGCGGCGCTGCTCCGGACCTTCTTTTTGGGTCAGCGTGGGGCCGCTTTGAGTCCCGTCCTGCCCGTGCCCGCCTGACGCAAACGTGATTATGCGCCCCTGCAATGCCGGAATTGCGCCTCTGCCCCTTCTGATTCTGCAACCAGAGGTGGCATTAGTCAGTCCGTTCAATGCGGCTCACAGAGCCGAGCAGGGGAGTTCCAGAATATGCTTCGTCCAATTCTTGCGTCCGCGATCGTCGGCATGATGGCCACTGCAGTGCTGGCCCAGAGCGATGCGATCAAGGAACGTCAGCAGACCATGAAGGGCGTCGGAAACGCCACCAAGGACCCTGGCGGCATGCTGAAGGGCGAAATTCCACTCGATCTCGCCAAGGTGCAGGCGACGCTCGCCACCTATTCCGCGGCGGCCAAGAAGATGCCCACGCTGTTCCCCGCAGATTCCAAGACCGGCGGCGAGACCACGGCGGCCCCGAAGATCTGGGAAGACATGGCCGGCTTCAAGGCGGCGTTCGCGAAGTTCGATGCGGACGCCACGAAGGCCTCGGCCGAGATCAAGGACGAGGCGACGTTCAAGGCGAATTTTCCGGCCGTGCTCAAGAATTGCGGCGGTTGCCACGAGACGTACCGCATCAAGAAGAGCTGATTTCCGCGAACGCGGAGTTCGTTGCAGAGTTCAAGGGGTCCGGGCGCTCGGCGTGCCGGACCCTGTCATTGTCGGAGTTCATCCCTTGCGGCGTTTCGCCCTTTCGGTTCTTGCCCTCGTGGGGCTCGGCGCATTCGGCTTCTGGCTTTTGACGGCGCCCGCGGTCTGGGCCGCACTGCGCGGGGGCGGGCAATCGATCACGCGAGGCGAACGCGACCTCGCCAACGGACGCGAGCTTTTCCTCGCGGGCGGCTGCGTGTCCTGCCACATGTCGCCCGGACAGGACGACCGCAACGTGCTGGGGGGCGGCCAGAAACTGCCGTCGCCGTTCGGGGACTTCTATCCGCCGAACATCTCCACCCATCTGCTGGACGGAATCGGCGGCTGGTCGGTGGCGCAGTTCATCCGCGCGATGCGGGAGGGCGTTTCGCCCGAGGGACGGCACTATTATCCGGCGTTTCCCTACACCTCCTACCAGCACATGACAGCGGACGACCTCGCCGACCTGTTCGCGCATCTGAAGACGCTTCCCGCCGTGGCCGGGCGGGTGAGGGACCACGACCTGCCGTTCCCCTTCAACATCCGCCGGGGAATCGGCCTCTGGAAGCTCGCGTTCCTGAACGGCGGCCCGATCACCCCCGATCCCTCCAGGAGCGCCGAGTGGAACCGCGGGCATTACTTGGTGGAGGGGCCGGCGCACTGCGCCGAATGCCATTCGCCGCGAACCCTTGCGGGCTCCATCGTGGCGGACCGCCGATTCGGCGGCGGACCCAACCCGGAGGGCAAGGGCACCGTACCGAACATCACGCCGGACCCCACCGGGATCGGCGGCTGGTCCAAGAGCGACATCGCGGAGTTGCTGAAGACAGGCTTCACGCCCGACTACGACGCCGTCGGCGGATCGATGGGGCCGGTGATCCGCAACACGTCGCAACTGACGGACGCCGACCGCGCCGCCATGGCGGAGTATCTGAAGAGCGTGCCGGCGGTGAAATCGGACAAACCCGCGAAGACTGGCGGGTGAGTTCGCCTGCGGTCAGTCCATCACCGCGGCCTTGAGGATGCAGACCATCGTGGCGTGGGCCGGCTTCGCGGTCACATTGCGCACGATGTGGGGGCGGTCGCAGCGATAGCGCAGCGTCTCGCCAGCCTTGGCGTTGTGCACGACGCCGGCGACCTCGACCTCGAACTCGCCGTCGATCACCGAAAGGCTCTCGATGGATCCCCGCTGGTGAGCCTCCGACTCCAGCACGCCGCCGGGTTCGGCGTGCACGTCGTACCACTGCAGCCACTCGACGGTCTTGATCCAGCCGAAGATGCCGAGGCGGACCTTTCCATCGTCCGAGAAGAGCACCGGCGTGTCGCCGCGCGTGGTCTTCTCGATGAAGGGCTCTTCGTCGCCGGCCGAAAGCACGCGCTCGATGGAGACGTCCAGCGCCTGGGAGAGCCGCCAGATGGTGGCGAGCGTGGGATTCGTCTCGTTGCGCTCGATCTGGCTGATGATCGACTTGGCGACGCCCGACTGCTCGGCAAGTTCCGAGAGCGAAAGATTATAGGCCTTGCGCAGGCGCTGGATGGTCTTGCCGAGCTGACCCGAGAGGGCGTGAACACCCATGTCGATCGTCTTGACTTTGTCTCGGCCTTCGATGCCCATGGCCCACTCCGTTCGGCAAGGTGCTGGCCTCACCGGTGTTCCCCATGGCGAACGGTTGTTTGATAAGGCGGACGTAATGTCTCACGGCAACGGCCCCCGGCGCAAGAAGAACAGCCGGCGTTCCCAGCCGCGAGCCATGCGAAAGTGACGCGGAGAATGGGATGGGCGCCATCCATGTCATTGATCGTGAGGGGAAACGTCACATTCTGGAGGCTGCCGAAGGGTGGCGCGTGATGGAGATTATCCGCGACTGGGGGCTTCCGATGGAAGGCCTCTGCGGCGGGGCCGCCGATTGCGGCACATGCCACGTGTTCGTTTCAGCGGACTGGATCGGCCGCATTCCCGCTGCTCGCGACGACGAGGAGGCGCAGCTGGACCAGTTGCCGCTGCTCGAACCGACCTCCCGCCTCTCGTGCCAGATCCTCTGGACGGAAGATCTGGACGGGCTCGAAATCACGCTCGCTCCCGTGGTCTAGCCCGCGATTGCGCGGAGCGCCTTGCGCTTGGCTTCCAGGCTGTTGCGCCGCTCGCGCCAGATCACGAACAGCCCGGCTGCGATGACGAGGGCCGCCCCGGCCAGCACCAGCGGTTCGGGGACGTCGCCGAACACCGCGAAACCGAAGACCAGCGCCCACAGCAGGGTCGTGTAGTCGAAGGGCGCGATGATCGACACCGGCGCGTAGCGATAGCTCGAGGTCAGCAGGATCTGCCCGATGCCGCCCATGACGCCCGCCGAGACGAGGATCACCGTCTGGTGCGGTGTCGGCCGGACCCAGCCGAACCACAGCCCGGCCACCAGGCCGAAGAACGCCGCCGCTGACGAGAAGTAGAACACGATCGCGCCCATCTTCTCGATCTGCGCGAGCTTTCGCATCTCCACAGAGGCGATCGCGCCGAAACACGCGCCCATGAGCCCGAACATGGCCCCGAGCGGCCGCCCGCCGGACATCAGCCCGGTGAAGCTGAGATAGGGGGCCAGCATCACGAACATGCCGCCAAATCCCACCGCGAGCGCCGCCCAGCGGTAGGAAACGACCTTCTCCTTCAGGACCAGCGCGGCCAGCGCCGTGGCGAGGATCGGCGTCGCGTAGCCGATCGCGGTGGCGTCCGGCAGGGGAAGGAAGCTCAGGGCAGCGAAGCCGGAGAACATGGCGCAGGATCCGGCGATGCTGCGCTTGGCGTGGCCTTTGAAATGGTGGGTGCGGACAGCGTCGATGATCTCGCCGCGGGCGGCGAGCCATGCGAGCAGCGGCATCAGTGCGAAGAAAGAGCGGTAGAAAACAAGCTCGCCGACCGGGAAATCGCCGCTCACGAGCTTGATGAGCGTCGACATCACCGTGAAGGCGAGAGCCGAAATCACCTTCAGCCCGATGCCGAGAAGGATGTTCACGAGAGCGCGGTCACGGCGAGGTCCAGGCCGAACATGCAGAGGTCAAGCAACCACACGCCCCCCGCCGCGCCAAACAGGAATATCGCGCGGCGGGCTCGCGCAACGCGCATGGCTGGCCGCCGCCGCTTCGGCGGCGGCTACACGAAGATGGCCTGCCTGCGGTCGTCGGGCAGGGCGTCGATGTCGGCGAAGGCGGGCGCTGGTTGGAGGCCCGCCGGTTCGGCGGGAGCAAAGGTGGGAAGGTCGGGGCTGGGCTCATAGACGTCGTCGACGGGACCGGCCCCGGTTCCCCTGCGCTCCGACCTGCGGTCGACCTCTGCGAAGGTGACGTCGTCACGGATGAAGCTCGCCGACGTCGAGAGCACGAGATCGTTCCTGAGCGAGGCGCCTGGGTCGCGCCAGGGCGTCCGCTTGTCGTCCACGACGCTTCCGTTGGCGTCCTCGTCGCCAAGCATGCCCTGGATGCGCGTCTCCATGTCCCTGAGCACGGAGAAGATCGCCTTCACCCGTTGGGTGGTGAGGGCGTGCTGGTTCGAGGCCCGGTAGATCTCAATCGCATGCCGGTCGAGATCGGTGCAGACTTCGCGACCCTCCACGCCCTCGCGCAGCGACCAGGCGATCTCCTGCACGTGCTCGGCGGCGTTCAACGCTTCGCTGTCGGCACGCTCGGCCGACACGACCACCTCGTCGAAGACCCGGTTCCGCGGCGGCGGCCGGGCGTCATCGCTGGCTTGGGCGAGGCTTTGGGCGAGGTCGTCCTTCATGCGCTGCAGGGAGTCGAACAGGTCGCTCACGTCGCGCTGGAGCTGGAAGCTGGTTCCCGAGACCAGAGGCTGACGCACCGTTCGCTCGATCCTGCCCAGCGCGTCCAGCAGGACCGCCGTGTCGGCCTGCCGGTTGCGGCGCGCATACTCGGACAGGAACCAGCGCCCGCGCGCTGTCTCCATGACTGCGGATTCGATGCTCTCGTAGTCTTCACGAGACAGTGTGGGGACTGAACGCTCGTTGGCCATCACAGGTGTGCCCAGCGCTCCGAATCAAGCTGACGACGGCTCCAGAGCACCATTTGGGCGCGTCGGCTTCAAGGGGCGCAGGCGGAACAGTCGGCGTTTCGCCGCGCACAGCGCGAAGAATCTCGTCCAGGCGACGCGATCAACCCCACAAAGCGGGATCCGGGGGGTGAACGATGCTGCCCTCGTAGCGAAGCGACGGCTGTCGGTCGCGGGCCAGCAACAGCGGGCCGTCGAGGTCGACGAAGCGGGCGGAAGGGGTGAGCAGCATGGCCGGCGCCATGGCCAGCGACGTACCGACCATGCATCCCACCATCACGCCGAGGCCTCGCGCGCCGGCGGCCTGGACCAGTTCGAGGGCGGCGGTCAGCCCGCCGGTCTTGTCCAGCTTCACGTTCACTGCGTCGTACAGGCGCGCGACCTCGTCGAGCGTGTCGAGCCCATGAACGCTCTCGTCGGCGCACAGCGGCGTCGGCCGCTCGACGTCGGCGAGGATGCCGTCCTCGCCCGCGGGCAGGGGTTGCTCGATCAGCGCGACGCCGGCGGCCGCGCAGGCGGCGAACTGCCGTGCGAGGTCGTCCGGCCGCCAGCCTTCGTTGGCGTCGACCACGAGCGTGGCGTCAGGAGCGGCCCGCCGGACGGCGGCGATGCGGTCCGGGTCGGCATCGCCGCCGCCGAGCTTGATCTTGAGAATGGGGCGATGGGACGCCGCCCGGGCCGCTTCCGCCATTGCCTCGGGCGAGCCCAGGCTGATGGTGAAGCAGGTGGTCGCCGGCGCGATGCGGGCGAGGCCCGCCAGCACGTGGACCGGAACGCCGGCGCGTTTCGCCTCCAGGTCCCACAGCGCGCAGTCGAGCGCGTTGCGCGCCGCGCCCGGCGCCATGGCGTCCGCCAGGGCGCGCCGGTCGATCCCGCTCTCGATGAGCCCGCGGACCGCCTCGATTTGGCCGATCACCGTCTCCGGGGTCTCGCCATAGCGAGCATAGGGGACACATTCGCCGCGGCCGGTCTTGCCCGCTTCCTCGATGGCCGCGGTGACGACCACCGCCTCGGTGCGGGAGCCGCGGGCGATGGTGAAGGCGCCCGCGATGGGGAACGTCTCGCGGGCGGTCGTGAGATGGCGCAATGGCGGCTCCCGTCGGGTTTTGGCGGCTCGTGCGGCAAAACGGCCTCGAATCGCGACACAGAGAAGACACAGCGTCCCGCCAACCTGAGGCAACGAGGGCGCGCCGCGCCCTGCGTGCTTGCCCGACTCGTCAGGCCCCACCACGATAAGAGTGTCTCAACCTCGCCTCAACAGGCCAAGCGCCAGACGGTCCCGACCCCGAATGGATCCCGTGCCCGCCTATGCCATCGAGAAGTCCGGATCGAGCGGCACCGCCGTGCTCTCGGGCGACTGGACGTCGGCGGAGGGCGAGGCGGTCGAGGCGGCGGTCTCCCGCTTGTCGAACGAGGCGAAGGGGCTCGCGCAATTGCGGATGGACCTGGCTCGCGTGGGCCGGCTCGACACGCTGGGAGCATGGGTGCTCGACCGGACGCGCAGCGAACTTGCCGCCGCGGGCATCGCTGCAGACTATGCCGGCCTGAGCGAGACGCAGACCATCCTGCTGCGCGAGGTGGCCTATCACCCGCTCGAGGCTTCGGCGCGCAAGCACCGCTACGCCGTCGTGTCCCTGTTCGAGGACGTCGGGAAGACGGTCATCGGAGCGGGCAGGGACGTCGGTGGCGGGGTGAGCTTCCTCGGCGCCCTGGTGCTCGGCTTCGGCAGGATCATCGCCCACCCCTCGAAGTTCCGGTTCACGTCGGTGGTGTTCCACCTCGAGGCGATCGGGCTGCGCAGCACGCCCATCATCGCCCTGATCTCGTTCCTCGTCGGGGCCATCGTGGCCCAGCAGGGCATTTTCCAGCTGAACAAATTCGGCGCTACGGCGTTTGTGGTCGACCTTACGGGAATCCTGACCCTGCGCGAACTCGGCGTCCTGCTGACCTCCATCATGATCGCCGGCCGCTCGGGCTCCGCCTTCACCGCCGAAATCGGCTCCATGAAGATGCGCGAGGAGATCGACGCGCTTCGGGTCATGGGGCTGGATCCCATCGACGTGCTCGTCGTGCCGCGGATCCTCGCGCTGATGCTGGCCCTTCCCATGCTCACCTTCCTCGCCGACCTCTCGGCGCTGTTCGGCGGCGGCGTGGTGGCGTGGATCTATGGCGGCATCAGCCAGGACGTCTTCCTGCAGCGGCTGCAAGGCGCCATCGGCCTCAACACGTTCCTCGTCGGCATCGTCAAGGCGCCGTTCATGGCGCTGGTCATCGGGGTGATCGCGTCGATCGAGGGCCTGGCGGTGGAGGGCTCCGCCGAATCGCTCGGCCGCCAGGTGACGTCCTCGGTCGTGAAGTCGATCTTCATGGTGATCGTCGTCGACGGTTTGTTCGCGATGTTCTTCGCGGCGATCAAGTATTGACAGAAAAGATGAGCGCTTCCTCCCAGCACCAGCCGAACGGACCGGTTCCAGCCCGGAGGCGGACGGACGTCGAGACCGACAACCGGGAGGTCGTCATCCGCGTGCGCGGCCTCGACGTGGCGTTCGGCGATCGCATGATCATGAAGGGACTGGATCTCGACGTGTACCGCGGCGAGGTGCTGGGCTTCGTCGGCGCGTCCGGGGCGGGAAAATCGGTCCTGACGCGGACGATCCTGGGCCTGGTCAAGAAACGCGCCGGCTCCATCGAGGTGTTCGGACACAATCTCGACGAGCTCACGCCGGCCGGGCACAAGGCCGTGGAACGGCGATGGGGCGTGCTTTTCCAGCAGGGTGCGCTGTTTTCTTCGCTCACCGTGAAGCAGAACGTCCAGGTGCCGATGCGCGAGTATCTGAAGATCTCCGACCGCCTGATGGACGAACTCGCCATCCTGAAGCTCGAACTCGTGGGATTGAAGCCGGACGTGGCGGAGAAGGCTCCGTCCGAGCTGTCCGGCGGCATGATCAAGCGTGTCGCGCTGGCGCGGGCGCTTTCCCTCGATCCCGAGATCGTCTTCCTCGACGAACCGACCTCTGGACTGGATCCGATCGGCGCCCAGGACTTCGACGAGTTGATCTCGACCTTGCAGAAGACTTTAGGGCTGACGGTTTTCATGGTAACGCACGATCTCGGCAGCCTTTATTCGATCTGCGATCGAATCGCTGCGCTTGGGAACGGACGTGTGATTGCCGCAGGGACGATCGACACCATGCTGGCGGCCGACGATCCCTGGCTCCAGTCCTATTTCCACGGAAAGCGGGCCCAGTCGCTCGTCGGCGCGGAGCCGGTGAGGTAACCCATGGAAACCCGCGCGAACTACGCCCTGATCGGGCTCTTCACCCTCGCCGTGCTGGCCGCCAGTTTCTTCTTCGTGTTCTGGTTTTCCGGCAAGGACGCCGGCGGCAAGACGCAGACCTATCGCATCATCTTCACTGGCTCCGTCTCCGGCCTCTCGCGCGGGGCGAACGTGCTCTACAACGGCCTGAAGGTCGGCGAGGTGACATCGCTGTCCTTCGCGACCAACGACCCCAACCGCGTGGTGGCCCGTGTCGACATCGACGCCTCGACGCCGATGAACGTGGATACGAGGGCGCGCCTCGAGTTCCAGGGCCTGACCGGAGTGGCCTCCATCCAGCTGTCGGGCGGCAAGCCGGACAGCGCGCCCCTGGACACGAAGGACCCCGCCAAGCCGCCGATCATCTATGCCGACCGCTCGGATTTCCAGGATCTGCTGGAGACGGCGCAAAGGCTCGCCCGGCGCGCCGACGACGTGCTGAACAAGGCCGACCAGCTGTTCAGCGACAACGCCGCGTCGATCAACCAGACCGTGAAGAACGTCGAAAGCTTCACCGGGGCGCTGGCCGCCAATTCCGGCGGCATCGACAAGTTCCTGTCCTCGACGGGGAACGCCGCGGACAAGATCGCCGCGCTCAGCGAGAACCTGCAGAGCCTTTCGACCACAGCCGAGCGGATCATTGCGGGCGTGAACCCGGACGACGTGAACAAGATCATCACGGATCTTCGGCAGGTCACCGACACCGTGGCGCAGGATCGCGAGAAGATCACGGCGGTCCTGAACGACGCGGCCACGCTGGCGAGCCGGCTCAACGAGACTTCGGTGAAGCTCGACGGCGTCATCTCCGACGTCGGGTCCGCCGTGAAAGGCATCGACGGAGCCAAGCTCGCGCGCACGCTCGACAATGTGGACCGGTTCTCGACCGCGCTCGCCAATAATTCCGGACGCGTCGAGGATGTCCTCAAGAACGCCGACGAGCTCAGTGGGAAGCTGAACAAGGCGTCCGACCGGATCGACGGCGTGCTGGCCGACGCCAGCAGCGCGCTGAAGGGCGTCGACGCCACCCTCAAGGGGATCGACCCCGCCAAGGTGTCCCGCACGCTCGACAACATCGACAAGTTCGCCGCCGCGATTGGCGACAATACGGGCCGGGTGGACGAGACGCTGCGCAACGCCAGCGAACTCACCGCCAAGCTCAACAACTCCGCGGACCGGGTGGACGACGTGCTGAAGAGCGCCCAGAAGTTCCTCGGCTCCGAGCAGACCCAGGGCGCGCTCAACGAAGTCGCCGACATGGCGCGCTCGATCCGCAAGCTCGCCGACAACCTCGACAAGCGCACCGCCGAGATCACGACCGGCATCAACCGCGTGACGGGCCCGGCCCTGCGCGACTACGAGGCGCTCGCGTCCGACGGGCGCAGGACGCTGACCGAGATCAATCGCACCCTCCGCTCCTTCCAGAGCAATCCGCAGCAGCTCCTCTTCGGACAGAAATCCAGCATCCCCGAATACCAGGGGCGTCAATGACGCCGTTTTCCCACCGCACGCAGCCGAAACCCGTCATGTCACGCCTGTCGCCTCGCCCATCACCACTCCGGGTCCGCCCGGACTCCGGCCTTAGGCTCGGCTGGCGCATGGCCGTTTTCGTCGGCTGCCTGGCGCTCGCGGGCTGCAGCGGAGGAGCCGCACTAGAGACGTTCGACCTGTCGCTGCCGTCCCCGCCCACGCGGCCATCGCCATCGGCACGCCAGCTCGTGGTGGCCGAGCCGGTCGCCTTGCAGGCGCTTGAATCGGACCGGATCGTGGTGCGGTCCGCCGATGGCGTGGTGAGCTTCCTCCCCGGGGCGCAGTGGTCCGACCGCCTCCCGCGGCTGCTGCAGAGCCGCATGGTGCAGACCTTCGAGAATACCGGCCGGTCCGTCGGAAGGGCCGGCAACGGCATCGCGGCCGACGTGATCCTCCAGTCGGACATCCGCTTCTTCGGCGTCTCCACCGTGGAGGGCGGCCAGGCCGTCATCGAGATCTCGGCCAAGCTGGTCGACGGCGAGAGCGGCCGGATCCAGGCCGCCCGGGTGTTCCGGTCTACGACGCCGGTCGGCGCGGTGAGCGGGAAGGCGGCGGTTGCGGCCCTCGACGCCGCGATGATGAAGATCCTGCAGGAGATCGTGCGCTGGGCCGGCGGCCGCGGCTGATCCTGCGCCGGGCACATTGATTCGACGGTCTGAGGCTAGCGACGGCGACGCCGCGACCTCACCCCCCTTGCGATGTGTTCTCAGACAAAAAGCCCGGATGCTGTGCGCACCCGGGCTTTTTCATTTAAGCGGCCGGGCAGGCCGGTCAGTCGAAGCGGCCGCTGGCGTGCGCCAGGATCGTGTAGACCTTGCCCTCGTCCGAGGTGAGGATCGACTTTGACAGCGCTGAGCCGCGGTCGCCCGGCGCGATCTCGCGCAGGAGTTCCTCGAACTTCTCGACATAGGCGTCCACCGTGCCGCGGAAGTCCGCATCCCGGCGATAGCGCCGGCGGAACTCATCGAAGCGCTCCTGGCCCTGGACGGTGTAGAGCCGGCGGGAGAAAACGTTGCGTTCGCCCCTCGTGTAGCGGTCCCACAGCTCGGCAGCGGCCTCGTGGTCGATCATGCGGGCGATGTCGGCCGAGAGGGAGCCCAGCGAATCGGCAGCGCTCTGCTGGCTGGCTCCGCCGCGTGCGGGCGGGGGCGCCTGCTGGGCCCGGGGCTCCGGCTGGCGTTCGGTGGGCTTCTTCGGCTGGTCTTCCGCTTCGTCCCGGGAAGCCCTGGCGAGCAGCTCGGAGAGCCAGCCGCCACCCTTGACGGGAGGAGCGGCAGGCTCGCGCGCAGGCTGCTGCGCAGCCGGCTGGGGCTCGAATCGCTGCGGTTCCTGCCGCTGCGGTTCCTGTCTCTGGGTCTCCTGCCTCGGCGCTTCCTGCGTTGAGGGCTCTTGCCGCACAGGCTCTTGCCGCACGGGCTCCTGTCGCACGGGCTCCGGCCTCAGGGCCTCCTGGCGGGGCGGATCGCGCCGGACGGGAGGCTCTTCACGCGGGGGAGGGGGCGTCACGAGAATGGTGGCCCTGGGCGGGACAGGAGCCTCCTGCACCGGAGCAGGCTCCGGGCGGGGCGGCTCGGGAATCCTCACCGTCGGCATGCGGGGGGCTTCCGCAACGGGACGCGGCCGCGCGGGGCGAGGCGTCTCGACGAAGGCGGGGGCCTCCTGCACGGGCTCGCTTTCATTCACTGCACGGGCGAGGTCGAGGCCCCGGTCCGAGCGGGCTACGAGCGAGGTGAGCTCGTTCAGCGCCTTGATCTGGTCCGCCACGACCCGCCGCATGGCGGAGGTGGACTCCTGCGTCTCGCGCGGGAGTTCGAGCACGCCCCTGCGCAGTTCGGCACGCGTCTCATCCAGTTCCTGCTGCACCTGCACTGTGAGCCCGCGCAGTTCCTCGGCTACGCCGCGGAACCGGTCGGTCGCGCCGGAGAGAGCCTGGCCCATCTCGGTGACGGCCTGCTCATAGGCCGACCTGAGCGCCGAGGCGGTCCGCTCGCGCTCCTTGCCGGTCGCGATGCGGATCTGCTCGAACTGCTCGCCGATCGCGTTGACAGAATTCTGCGCATTGTCGGCGAGAACGGCCCCGATCTGGCGCGCCCGCGCTTCGGTAGCCTTGAGCGAGTCCTCGACGAGCCGCGTGAAGGAGCGGGTGATCGAGTCGAGATCGTCCGTCCTGGCAGTGATGGTGGAAGCGAGCTGTTCGATGCCGTGGCCGCGCTCCTCCAGCGCCTTGGCGACACGGCCCTCCAGCTCCTGCAGGAGGTTCGAGGCTTCGGCCATGGCCCCGACATGCTGCTGGGTGGCCGACGAGACGGCTCGGCTTTGCTGCTCGAGCCTGTTGAACAGGCCGGCCGCCTCGCGCAGTGTTCCGCTCGAGATCAGCTTCAGAGCCTCCGCCTGCTCCGCGACACGCTGGGCCGTCGCGTTAGTCTCTTCCTGGATGGTCGAGAGGGCGGCCTGAAGCTCGGTGAGGCGGCCGCCGATCTGGTTTTCGACGCCGCTGAGGTTGTCCCCCGCGTCGGCGATGAGGACGGAAAGCCGGGAGCTGGCGTCGGCGATCCGGTCGAGCGTACCGCCCAGCTCCTTTTCGAGCCTGCTGCTCGCGGAGGCCATCCTGCCCACCGAACGCGTGGCGCTCTCGTCGATCCTGCCGAGCGACGCATCGAAGTCCTGCCGGAGCTTCTCGCCCATTTCGGCGAAACGCGCCGCCGACGTCGATGCGCCCTGGTCAACCTGCTCGAGCGTCGCCGCGAGTTCGCCCTTGATCTGGTTCGCTGCGCCGACCAGCTTCTCGACCGAGCCCGCCGCCCCGCCGTCGAAGTGGGAGATCGCTGCCGCGAGTTCGCTCCTGACGCGCTCGGCTGCGCCGAGGACCCGCTGCAGGGATCCGGAGGAGCCCTCGTCGAAGCGCGCGAGCGTCGCATCGACCTCGTGCTTGAGCTGATCGCTCGCCGACACGAGGCGTTCGACAGACCGCGCCGAGCCTTCTTCCAGGACGTTCTGCAGGCGGTCGACGGATCCGTCGAGCGCGCCCGCGATGGTGTCCGTCCCCTTGCTCAGCATGTTGAGGATGTGCGAGCTCCGTCCCTCGAGGGTGCGGACGACGGCTTCGCCGACCCCGGCGATTTCGCGGGTCGTCTGTTCGCTCACCGCAGCGATCCGCTCCGCCGTTTCCGAGCCCTGCGCGGCGATGCGCTGGACGAGCTGCGGGCCGCGGTCCCTGAACAGGATCTCGAGCGCCTCGGTCTTGCCGTCGAGCGCCGTGCGATGGTCTTCGATGGCGCCCAGCAGCCGCTGTCCCCGGTCCTCGAAGAGGGTGGAGAGGGTGGACGTCTGCTCGCTGAAGGAGGCGGACAAAGCCTGTGCGCCCGTCGAAAGCTGGCCCGCTGCGGCTGCGCCCTGGTCGGCCAGGTCCTTGACGAGCTTGGCTCCGCCTTCCTCGAACAGCTGGGACAAGGCGCCGGCCTGCTGGCCGAAGACGGCCGTGACGGCCTGCGTGCCTGCGGCGAGCGTGTTGGCGAGACGGCGGCCGGAGGACTCCAGCAGCGAGCCGAGTTCGGCGGTGCGCTCGGTGAGCGAAGCCGCGACGGAGCCCGCGCCGCCCGTGAGCGTTTCGGCCAGCACGCGGGCGCGCTCGTCGAGGGTGGCGCTGACGCTGTCCAGCCGGTTGACGACGCGCTCCTCGAAGCGGGTGACGCGGCCATCGAGGGTCTCGCCGATGGCGGTCGCCTGGCGGCCCAGCGTGTCATTGATCTGCTCGGCCTTGGTCGACAGCGTCTGGGCGAGGCTGTCGGCGCGGTTGCTGATCGTGCTCTCGAACTCCGCCGCCTTGGTGTCGATGGCCGAGGCGATCTCCTTGCCGCCCGATCCGAGCAACTTCGCGATGTCCAGGGTGTGGCTGGCGAGGGTCTCCGTCAGCGCCCGGGCCCGCATGTCGAGGCCCTGGTCGATCCGGACGAAGATGCCGTCGAGCGTGCCAGCGACAGCTTCGCCTGCCTGCACGGAGCGGGTCTCGAAGCCCTTGATCTTGTCTTCCATCGACTCGGCGGCCGTGCGCGCCCGGTCGGCGATCTTCTCGGCCAGGTCCTCGCCGCGCTCGCCCAGCAGGGAGTGGATTTCGCCCAGCCGGCTCTCGACGGCGTTGGTGAAGCTGCGCGTGTCGACGCCGATCCGGTCGACGAGCGCGCCGCCGCGTTCCAGCACCGCTTCCTCGAAGGCGTCGAGCCGGCCCGTGAGCGAGAGCGTCAGCTCCGCGCCGCGGCCGAGCACCTTGCTCTCGAAGCTCTCAATGGTGCCGGACAGCGCGTCCTCGAGCTCCTTGGCGCGGTTGCCGAGGCTCGCCTCGAAGAGCTGGGTCTTTTCGGCGATGGTCGCCGACGCGGTGTCGGCGGCTTCGGCGACGACCTGGGCCAGCACGGTCGTACGCTCGCCGATGGCGTTCTCCAGGCGGCTGGCGCCCGCGTCGATGCTGGTGTGGAGCGTGCGGGCATGCTCGCCGAAGGTCTGGTCGATGCGGTTCGTGCCGGCCTGGATCGTCTCGGCGAGGGATTGCGCGCGCGCGCCGAGCGTATGCTCGATGGCGGCCGCCCCCGATTCGAGGTGGTTGGCGAGGGCGTCGACGCGCTGGGACAGGGTGGCCTCGATCCGCGACGCGCCAGTTTCCAGATGGGTCGAGAGCAGGGCGGAGCGCTCTTCAAGAAGCGAGCCGATGCGCGAAGCCCCGCCATCGAGCGTCTCGGAGAAGCGGTTCGAATGACGGCCGAAGACGTCGTCCAGCAGGGACGTGCGGCTGTCGAAGATGCTTTCGAAGGCCCCGAACCGTTCGGCCAGGGCGGCTTCCAGCCTGCCGCCACGCTCCAGGACGCGCTCCTCGAAGGCGGCGATCCGCTCGCCGAGCGCGCGATCGAGTCCGCCCCCTCGGTGGGCGATGGCCTCTTCGAAGGCTCCCAAGGTGCCGTCGAGCTTGCTGGTGATCTCCGTGCCGCGCTGGTGGATGGCGTCGCCGAGCGTGCTCGCGGCGGCGGTCAGGGAGCCCGTCATCTGCTCGGACTGGGCGGCGAGAGCGGCCACCGCCTCGCGAGCGGCCTCGATGATGCCGCCCTGGATATCCCTGGTGCGGTCCGCGAAGGAGGTGCGCGCCTGATCGGCGCTGAGGCTGAGGGCCTCGCCGGCCGCACGGGCGCTGGCCGCGAGCGCCTCGCCCGCCGCGCGGGCCGAAAGCTCGAATGTGGACCGGGTGTCGGCGAGCCGCTCGTCGAGGGCCGCCGTGGCCCCGTGGGCGCTGGCCTCGAACGCGGTCCGCGTCGCCGCCACACGCTCTTCGATGAGGCCGGCGATGCGTTCGCCTGTCGACGAGAGGCCCTGCTCCAGGGCGAGCGAGTTGACCGAGATGGTGTCCTGCAGCTTCTCGCCGGTCGCGGCGAGGCGCTGCGCGACGCCGTCGCCATGCGTGGTGATGGTCTCGGCGATCCGGTTGCCCGTCTCTTCCATGCGCTGGGCGACCTCGTCGCCGCGCTCGCCGAGATTGACGGCGAGCTGCTCGCCGGTCGACTTCAGGGTGTTGTTCACCTCCAGCGCGCGGGTGGCGATGGTCTCCGCCACGCCCGATCCGGTCTCTGCGATCACGCGGGTGACGCGCTCCGAGCCTTCGTTCAGGGTGCGGGTCAGGATCTCGCTGGTCTGCTCCAGCGTCTTGCCGACGAGCTCTCCGCGGCTCGCGATCTCTTCCGTCAGCTTCGCGCCCGTGGTGGTAAGGAGCGCGGTGATCTCCTCGGCCTTCGCGCCGAGGGTGGAGGTGACGGACTGGCTGGCCGACGAGAGGCGGGTATTGACGTCCTCGCTGGTGGAGGTGAGCCGGGCGATCAGGTCGCCGCCGCGGGTGCTCAGCTCGTTGATCATGCCGTCGCCCGTGCGCGACAGCGCGCCGGTGATCTCCTCCGCCTTGGCGCCGAGCGTGTGCGTCACGCGCGCGCCGGCGTCGCCGACCGCCTGGGAGATCTGGGCCGAGGCGGCGTGCAGGTCGTCGCGCAGGCTCTCGTGCGAGGCCGTGATCGAGGTGCGGACACGGTCGGCGTTCGAGAGGATCGCCTCGCGCTGCGCCACCAGTTCGTCGATCAGGGCGCGGATGCGGATCTCGTTCTCGCCATAAGCGCGTTCGAGCGTCGCGATTTCCGAATGGACCAGGGTCTCCAGTTCACCGGCGCGGGCGACGGCGCGCTCGATTCCGTCGCCCATGGCGGCGACTTCGCGGCGGATCGCCTGCGACAGGCTGACCATGCTCTCGGTGCCGAGGCCTTCGGGCTCTGCGAGCCGGATCGCGACCTGCGTCATCGACCTCGCCACGTTGCGCATTTCCTGCGCGCGGCTGAACAGGGCGGCCAGCACGAACATCACGATCACCGGGATGATCGCGCCGAAGATCAGCAACGCCGCTTCCGGGCGCATGAGCAACTGGGCGGGCGGTTCGCCCGAGGTCAGGCCTTCGCCCCAACGCGCCCACGAATACGCCCCGAACACGCCGAGCCAAACGAGGGAGCCGAGGAAGGCATAGACCTGGGGCTTGCGCGACGGGCGTGCCTGCAGGGTCTGCAGAATCTCGCCCACGGCGCGCTTGTCGTCGTTGGCGGGGCGGCCGGGGGCCGGCCTGCGGCGTTCATCCGCCGGCGCGGGACCGACCTGGCGGCCGGAGCGAGGGCGTTCGCGATAGACGGATTCGGCGGTGAGCGGCTTGTCGGTCACGTCGGGCATACGCAGCTTGGGCTCTAAGGACGCTTCGCGGGTCTCGCTCGGACTGGCGGGGGAGGACGCCGCGGCCTCTACGGGCTCGCGCTCCTGTTCCGGGACTTTGGCATCCTCGGCCTGGGCGGGAGCCGCCGCAGGCGCACTTCCCAGGTTCAACGCTTCTTCGATCGCCGACAGGGCCGCTTCGGTCGGGTCGGTGATCTTGGATTGCGTCGCCATTTCAGCCTCTAATCCGTTACGCATTACACCGGCGCACGCAGCGCGCGCACCGTTCTCGGCGCTCGAACGGCCTCGAAAGGCCGCCGGATCGCCGCACGCGTCATCGTCCCGCGTGTTGTGCGGGCACGATTAACCAACTTGCAGTCTAGTCGCGGCCCCTCAAGATGGGAACCCGGACTCCATCATACTTATGAAACGTCGTTAACGGCTCGTTCACCAATCCGGCGATCCCCGCTGGACTCCGGAGGGATGGGCCGAAAGTTCGAGAGCCAACCGTCGTGCTCTCCCTCATCATGCCTCATTCCCCGGCTCCTTCTTCCGACGTGGTCCGACTCTGAAACGAATTCTTGGCCCGTCCCATGCATGGTGGGTGGGCTCGCGTTAAACGTGTACCAAGCTGGCAGCCCAGTCCCTGAGCGCCTGCTGCCGACAAGGAGACCGCATGACAGGCGCCCACGCCTCACGACGGATCGATCCCAGCCTTGTCCAGGGTAGCGTGGGAGACATTCTCGACCTTGGCCACCTCGCCCGGCAAACGATGAACGATCCCGAACTCGAGCGTCAGGTGGTCGGAATGTTCTTCGAGCAGTCGGCGCTCGTGCTGCGCCAGCTGCGGGAGGCGGCGGGCCCGAGGCAGCGCAGCGAGGCCGCCCATAAGCTGAAGGGCTCCGCCCGGGCGATCGGGGCATGGCGTGTCGCGGAGGCTTCCGACCGGGTCGAGACCTTGCCTGCGGGAGCGCCTGACGACCACGTGCTCGATGCCGTCGCCGGACTCCACGCCACGGTGGCAGAGGCGCGGGCGGCGATCGCGAGCCTGCTCCAGGGCGGGACCGCGGCCGGGCTCTGATATCGCTGAATGGCCCGCTGACGCCCTCGCCAAGCGCGTTTGCCTGCCTTAGATAGGGTCTGCCCCGGCATTCCCGTCCGCCGGCGCGTCACCAGACTCTCACCTCTCTGCAGCCGGACGCTCCATGACCAAGATCACCTATGTCGACTTCCAGGGCACGGCGCGGACCGTCGAGGCCGATAACGGCGCGACTGTCATGGAGACCGCCGTACGGCATGGCGTTCCCGGCATCGACGCCGAATGCGGCGGGGCCTGCGCCTGCGCGACCTGCCATGTCTATGTGGAGGACGCCTGGAAAGAGAAGACCGGCGAGCCCAGCTCCATGGAAGAGGACATGCTGGACTTCGCCTTCGACGTCCGGCCCAATTCCCGCCTGTCCTGCCAGCTGAAGGTCAAGCCCGAGTGGGACGGCCTCGTGGTCCACACCCCCGAGCGCCAGGCCTGAAAACACGAATCTTGGTGTGGAATAAATCGGTTTCCAGTTTTTGCCTGTTGATTTAGAAGCGGGCGACCCCGCGCGTCTCCGGCGCGCAAGAACGAGGCGAGGACATCGCGGCGCGCCGGCGGCGGGCTGCGAGGAACGGCGATGCGAGCGGACACGGACATGACCGAGACAATCCAGACTGACGTCGTGATCATCGGGGCCGGACCTGTCGGTCTCTTCGCCGTGTTCGAACTCGGGCTCCTCGACATCAAGGCGCACCTGATCGACATCCTGCCGAAAGTCGGCGGGCAGTGCGCCGAGCTCTATCCGGAAAAGCCGATCTACGACATTCCCGGCTTCCCGATCGTCACCGGCATGGGGCTGGTCGACAATCTGATGCAGCAGATCGAGCCGTTCGGCCCGACGTTCCATCTCAACCAGATGGTGACCTCGCTCGAGGAGCTCGGTTCGCCCGAAGCGCCCCGCTTCCGGGTGAAGACCGACGCGGACACCGAGTTCGAGTGCAAGGCGGTGGTGATCGCAGCCGGCGGCGGCTCCTTCCAGCCGAAGAAGCCCCCGATCGCCGGGATCGAGGCCTACGAGGAGCACAGCGTCTTCTACGCGGTGCGCAAGATGGAGATGCTGCGCGACCGCACGATCCTGATCGTCGGCGGGGGCGACAGCGCGCTGGACTGGACCTTGAACCTCCAGCCCATCGCGAAGCGCGTCACGCTGATGCACCGTCGCGACGATTTCCGCGCCGCGCCGCACAGCGTCGAGCAGATGCGCACGCTCGTGGCGGCGGGCGAGATGGACCTGCGCATCGGGCAGGTCACCGGGTTGAAGGGCGAGGATGGCCGGCTGACGGCGGCGGTGTGCCGGGGGGCGGACAACGCCACCTACGAGATCCCGTGCGACACGATGCTTCCGTTCTTCGGGCTCACCATGAAGCTCGGCCCCATCGCCGACTGGGGCCTGAACCTGCACGAGAACCTCATTCCGGCCGACACCGAGAAGTTCGAGACGTCGAAGCCCGGCATCTTCGCCGTGGGCGACATCAACACCTATCCCGGTAAGCTGAAGCTCATTCTCTCCGGCTTCCACGAGGTGGCGTTGGCCGCCCAGCGCGTTCACCGCTACGTCTATCCGGAGAAGAAGCTGCTCTTCCAGTACACCACGTCCTCCACCAGCCTGCAGAAGAAGCTGGGCGTCGCCTAGGCGCTTGTCCCGGCTGCGGGACGGTTGACCTTTCGCAACGAACCGCGGGCTCGCCGAGCCTACGGTGGGGCTCCATCGCAGGAGTTCCCCATGTTCAAGACCATCCTCGTTCCCGTCGACCTCAGCGAGGTCGAGGTCGCACGTCCCGCGCTCGACAAGGCGCTGGCGCTGGCCGGCATCACCGGAGCCAAGGTCGCCCTGGTCTACGTCCGATCCATTCTGCCCGTCACCTTCATGGAGTACGTGCCGCCTGCCTTCGACGAAGAGCAGCAGGCCGATTGCGAGAAGAAGATCGGCGAGCTCGCGGCCGGCCTCGCACTGCCGGCTGGCCGCATCTCGACCGCGGTGAGGATGGGGTCGGTCTACAACGAGGTCCTCGCCGAAGCCACGCGGCTCGGGGCCGACCTGATCGTCGTCGGGTCCCACCGGCCGGGCATGGCGACCTACCTCCTAGGCTCGAACGCCTCCACCATCGTGCGCCACGCCGAGTGCTCGGTGCTGGTCGTGCGCACGCCCGAAGCGGCGAAGCCGGCCTGACTCAGGCTGGCGGGAGCACCGCTTGCGGCAGATGCTCCGGCGTGAACACGCCGGGGCGGTTGCGCTCCACCATCAGGCGGGCCTGCCAGGCGAACCCGGCGAGAACCAGCGCGGCGAGCATCGCGACGGGCCATGAACCGCGCATGGCCGCGAGGACCGTCGCCGCCGCCAAGGCGAGGCAGGTGACGACGCCTGTGACCGCGACAGACCCCCACATCAGCACAGGCTGCCCACTGAGGCAGACGAGGCGCGGGTTGGCCTGCCCGGCGCGCTTCAGCAACTCGGCGATGAAGCGCCGGTAAGCCTCGTCGCGGCGGTCGACGTCGACCCAACTCTTCCAGGACAGGTTGCCGAGCGTCAGCGTGCGGCCGTTGTTCAGGCGAAGGCGGGCCCGGTAGCCCTGCGCGCCGACATTGGTGGGCTGGTAGGCGAGCCTGACCTGCTCGATGGCGGCGAAGGAGACTTTCTGCTGCTTGCGGCCGCTGTCCACAAACAGCCCGTCGGGGTCGAGCCGATACGACACCTCGTGCCCGAAGGGGCGGGGGCGGTGGGCGTAGGTGAGGGCTTCGGCTTCCATGAAAGGAACTCGCAAAAGGGCGACGCAGGAGGCAACGCAATGCGCATCGGAAGATAGAAAACAGCGCTCAGCGCGCGAGCGTGCGCATCGCTCCTTCCAGGCCCTCCAGGGTCAAAGGGAACATGCGCCCGCCAAGGAGCCCCTGTAGCACGTGGATCGAGTGGGTGTATCCCCACTGGCTCTGCTTCACCGGGTTGATCCAGACGCTTTTCGGGAAATGGGCGAGGAGCCTTTCCAGCCAGGCCTGGCCCGATTCCTCATTCCAGTGCTCGACCGACCCGCCGGGCATCGCGATCTCGTAGGGGCTCATGGAAGCGTCGCCGACGAACACCACGCGGTAGTCCGAGCCGAAGGTGCGGATCACGTCCCAAGTCGGCGTCTTCTCGTCGTGGCGGCGGCGGTTCTCGGTCCAGACGCCTTCGTAGATGCAGTTGTGGAAATAGAAGTGCCGCATGTGCTTGAACTCGGCGCGTGCGGCGGAGAACAGTTCCTCGACCTGCGCGACGTGCCAGTCCATGGAGCCGCCGACGTCGAAGAACAACAGCACCTTGATGGCGTTGCGGCGCTCCGGCCGCATCTGCAGGTCGAGGTAGCCGTGGCTGGCGGTCTCCCGGATGGTGCCGTCGAGGTCGAGTTCATCGGCGGCGCCGGTTCGGGCGAAGCGGCGGAGCCGGCGCAGGGCGACCTTGATGGTGCGCGTGCCCAGCTCGACCGTGTCGTCGAAGTCCTTGAACTCCCGCTTGTCCCAGACCTTCACGGCGCTGAAGTTGCGGTTCTCCTGCTGGCCGACGCGGATGCCTTCCGGGTTGACCCCGTACGCGCCGAACGGGGAGGTCCCGGCCGTTCCGATCCATTTCGAGCCGCCCTGGTGGCGGCCTTTCTGCTCACGCAGCCGCTGCTCCAGGGTCTCCCACAGCTTCTCCCAGCCGAGCGCCTTCAGCTTGCTGCGCTCTTCTTCCGTCAGGAAGCGCTCGGCGAGCTTTTCCAGCCACTCCTTCGGGATCTCCGGAATGTCCGCTCCGGGCGCGGCGAGCACGCCCTTGAAGGTGGCGGCGAAGACGCGGTCGAACTTGTCGAGGTTGCGCTCGTCTTTCACCAGGCAGGTTCGGGAGAGGACGTAGAACTCGTCCACCGACTGATCCGCGAGCCCGGCCTCGAGCGCTTCCAGCAAAGTGAGGTATTCCCGCAAAGTCACGGGAACCCGGGCCTGACGGAGGTTGGCGAAAAAGGCGAGCAGCATGCGCCGTTCCGGATGGCGGACGCCAAACTCTAGCGAGCGGCGATCACCACGTCACGCTCGCCGGGATTGAGACCCGGATCAGCGCCGATCGGGATCGATGACGCGGTATTCGCCCTCGATGATCGAGGGATCGGAGGGGCGCGGCCGGACCCCGGCGCGCACAGATTGCGCCTGCATGGTCTCCTGCAGGTTTCGCAGCATCGCCTTGAGCCGCCAGCGCGCCACGAGGATCGCGCCGATCGCCAAGGGTGCAAGAATAAGCGCGAGCCCAGCGCCGATGACGAACAGGGTGAGGCCGATCAGCGCCGCGCCGAACGCGCCGAGTCCGACCGCCCAGGTGGGTACGGCCGTCACCCTGGTTCCCGCGCCGTCGCTGATCACCGCTCGAAACATGGCCAACATCCCTGTCGCCCAAAGGGGCGTTCGGGCGGAAGATGGTCCGCTTGAAGGGCCATTTCAAGGCGACGCAACGGAATCACGGCCTCGGCAGGGGGAGCGGGACGTGGGCCGGCGCTCCGGGATCGACGTCCCAGCGCTGCCCGCCCGGCGAATGCTGGCCGGAGGCGGGTCCCGTCATGCCGGGTCCCCCCATCCGCGGGGCGGCCGCGGAGCTGATCGTGCCGGTCTGTTCGATGGGGTCAGCCTGATCGGCTGCTTCAGAGCTGACCTTGGGCGGGAGAGGGCCCTTGCGCGCCGCGTTTGGCCAATGCTGGCGTTCGGAGGTCGACTGCGACGACCAGTCGTGCAAGTTCCTCCAGCGATCGTTGCGGTAGGCGTCACGGGCGGAGCCGGGGAGATCCTGCGGGATCATGCTGGCTTCAGCGGGGCGCGGAGGGGGCAGGGGAATGCGGACGGCAGGCGCGGCGAAGGCGGACCCGACCAGGGTCGCCGCCAGCACAGGCGCGGAGAGCGGAATCAGCAGGCGGGATCGCAGGGTCATGGGACGCACTCCTCCAGGTTCCCGGGATAACGCGCGAGAAGCGCAAAGGTTGTGCTGGCTCGCCTGCGGGGAACCGACCTGATGCGGCTTTCGCGCGCGGAGGTGCTGATCGTCGGGGGCGGACCGGCCGGCATGATGGCGGCCGAAACCATTGCCGCCGAACTCGGGGACCGCGCGACGGTCACCATCCTCGACCAGATGGCGTCGCCCGGGCGGAAGTTCCTGATGGCGGGACGGGGCGGGCTCAACCTCACCCATTCCGAGCCGCTGCAGGCCTTTCTCGCGCGCTATCGTGGCGGCGAAGATCGCCTCGCGGAGCTCGTCCAGGCGTTTCCGCCGGATGCGCTTCGGTCGTGGTGCGAGGGCCTGGGGCAGCCGACCTTCGTGGGGTCGAGCGGACGGGTGTTCCCGACCGCCTTCAAAGCCTCGCCACTCCTGCGCGCGTGGCTGGGCCGCCTGGAGGCTCTGGGCGTGCGCTGGCGGCTGCGGACGCGGTTCCTCGGATGGAGCGGCGAAGGGCATGTCCGGATAAGTGGGCCGAATGGCGAGGAGACGCTCCAGGCCGACGCCGTCGTGCTCGCGATGGGCGGCGCGAGCTGGCCGCGCCTGGGATCGGACGGACGCTGGCAGGCGCTGCTCGAGCAGCAAGGCGTGCCTGTCAGCCCGCTCGCCCCGTCGAATGTGGGGTTCCGCGTGGCGTGGTCGCCCGTGTTCCGCGAGCGGTTCGCCGGCGCGCCGCTGAAGGGCGTGGCGCTCGGGATCGAAGGCGCCAGCACCCGGGGCGAGGCGATGATCACGGCCTGGGGCATCGAGGGCGGGGCGGTCTACGCGGTGTCCGGTCCGCTGCGCGATCTCTGCGTGCGCGCTGGTTCGGCCTGCATCGCCATCGATCTCAAGCCGGACATGAGCGTGGAAGCCGTTGCGCAGCGTCTCGGGCAGGGCAAGCCGGGGCAATCGGTGTCCAACAGGCTCCGCAAGGCGCTGGCGCTGCCGCCGGTCGCGATTGGACTCCTCTGGGAGGCTTCGGCAGGCCGCGTGCCGGCGGAGGCCGAGGCGCTCGCGCGGCTCGTGAAAGCGGCTCCCATCGAGGTCCTTGGCCCGGGCCCCATCGAGCGCGCCATCTCCAGCAGCGGCGGGGTGCGCTGGGACGCCGTCGGGCCCGGCCTCATGCTGGAACGCCTGCCCGGCGTGTTCGTGGCCGGCGAAATGCTGGATTGGGAAGCCCCGACGGGGGGCTACCTGCTGCAGGCCTGCTTCGCGACGGGCGTAGCGGCAGGGCATGGCGCCGCCGCGTTTCTGCGGGAGGGGGCGCTTGCGGGCTCACCCGCCGTTCCCTAGGTTCCCTTGATCGCCCGGGTGGGCGCAACGGGACCCCACATGCGTTTCGCCGGCACGGAAAGCTATGTCGCGACCGACGACCTGAAGGTCGCGGTCAACGCGGCCACCGTCCTGGAACGCCCACTGCTGGTGAAGGGCGAACCGGGCACCGGCAAGACGGTGCTGGCGGAGGAGATCGCGGCCGCGCTCGGGGCGCCGTTGATCACATGGCACGTCAAGTCGACCACCAAGGCCGCGCAGGGCCTCTACGAGTACGACGCCGTGTCGCGCCTGCGCGACAGCCAGCTCGGCGACCCCCGCGTCTCGGACATCGCCAACTACATCCGCAAGGGCAAACTCTGGGAGGCGTTCGAGAGCCCGCAGCGCGCGGTGCTGCTGATCGACGAGATCGACAAGGCCGACATCGAATTTCCCAACGACCTGCTGCTGGAACTCGACCGCATGGAGTTCCACGTCTACGAGACCGGCGAGAAGATCAGGGCCGAGAAGCGCCCCATCGTCATCATCACGTCCAACAACGAGAAGGAGCTGCCGGACGCCTTCCTGCGCCGCTGTTTCTTCCACTACATCAAGTTCCCCGACGCCGAGACGATGCAGCGCATCGTCGACGTGCACTTCCCCGGCATCAAGAAGCGGCTCGTCGCGGAAGCGCTGAACGTGTTCTTTTCCGTGCGGGACACGCCCGGCCTGAAGAAGCGGCCCTCCACATCCGAGCTGCTCGACTGGCTGAAGCTTCTGATGTCGGAGGACATCGGGCCGGAGGCGCTGATGGAACGCGACCCCAAGAAGCTCATTCCCCCTCTCTACGGGGCGTTGCTGAAGAACGAGCAGGACGTGCACCTGTTCGAGCGCATCGCCTTCCTGGGACGGCGGGAAGGGCGCTGAGCGACGATGGAGGGAACGCCATGCGCCGGCTGATCATCTTCCGCCACGCCAAGGCCGTGCCGCATGGCGCAGCGCCGGATTTCGAGCGCGCCCTCGCGCCGCGCGGCAAGGACGCCGCCGCCGAGATGGGGCGGATGATGGCGGACGAGCAGTTGCTGCCGGATCTGGCGCTCCTGTCGCCCTCGAAGCGCACCATGCAGACCTGGGAGCTGGCTGCCCCGGCGCTCGACGGCGTGCCGGTGCGGCAGGAGGCGGGGATCTACGAGGCTCCGGCCGACCGGCTGCTCGGGATCGTGCGGAAGGTCGACGACAAGGTCCGCACCGTCGTTCTCGTGGGGCACAATCCCGGGGTGACGGATCTTGCACGGGCGCTGATCGGGCACGGCGACCGCTACGCCTTTGCGCGCCTGCGCACGAAATTCGTGACCGCGGGGGTGGCGGTGATCGACTTTTCCGTCGACCATTGGGCCGACGTGAAGCCGGGGGAGGGGCGTCTGGACCGGTTCGTGACGCCGACGTCGACGAGCGATTGAACGTCTCGCGTCGAGCATCAACCCCTCGCGGGGTGTGAAATCCCGTTCTCGCCCCCATATCCCCGTTCGGCGCCGCTCGCGGCGTTTCGCTCACCCCGCAGAGTCCGCCGTCCTTGGGTACGCTCTCCGACCTGACTTTCGACATGAGGATCGCGGCCCGCTCCCTGGTGGACGGGATCGCGGACTTCACCAACCCGACGCTCCGGCTCGGCGTGACCGGGCTGTCACGCTCGGGCAAGACCGTGTTCATCACGGCCCTGGTGCATGCCTTGCTGCGCGAGGCGCGGCTGCCGGTTTTCCGGGCCTACTCGGAGGGGCGGATCGTGCGGGTGACGCTGGAGCCCCAGCCCGACGACGCCATCCCCCGCTTCGCCTATGAGGACCACGTCGCCTCCCTCACCGGCAAGGACCGGCACTGGCCGGAATCGACGCGCCGGATCGCCGAGCTGAGGCTGGTGATCGAGTATGAGAGCCGCGAGGCCTGGATGTCGGGCGCGCGCAGCCTCACCCTCGACATCGTCGATTATCCCGGCGAGTGGCTGCTCGACCTCGGGCTGCTCGGCAAGAGCTTCGCCGCCTGGTCGCGCGACGCGATCGCCGCGTGCCGCTCGCCGGCCCGGGCGGAGGTGGCCAAGCCGTTCCTCGACGTGCTCGCCGGGCTCGACCACTCGGCGCCTTTCGATGAAAGCGTGGCCCGGCAGGCTTCCGACCTGTTCAAGGCGTCGCTCGCGGCGGCCCGGGCGGAGCCGTTCTCCTTCTCCGCGCTGCCGCCGGGCCGGTTCCTCATGCCCGGCGACCTCGAGGGCTCGCCGGCCCTGACCTTCGCGCCGCTGGACGTGCCGGAGACGGCCGCCTTCAAGTCGGGTTCGCTCGCCGCGATGATGGAGCGGCGCTACGAGGCGTACCGCGCCCACGTGGTGCGGCCCTTCTTCCGCGATCACTTCGCCAGGCTCGACCGGCAGATCGTGCTCGTCGATACGCTCGCCGCGCTGAACGCCGGGCCCGCCGCCGTGGCCGACCTCGAGACGGCGCTCGACGACGTGCTGTCAGCCTTCCGGACGGGGCGAAACTCGATCCTGACGAGCTGGTTCAGCCCCCGCATCGACAAGGTGCTCTTCGCGGCGACGAAGGCCGACCATCTGCACCACACGCAGCACGACCGCCTGGAGGCGGTGCTGGCCCTGCTGGTGGAGCGCGCCCGCAAGCGCGCCGTGGGGCTCGGCGCGCGGGTGGACGTGGCGGCGGTCGCCTCCGTTCGGGCCACGCGGGAAGCCAGCGTGCGGCAGGGCCGGCAGACGCTCGACGCCATCGTCGGCACGCCGCTGAAGGGCGAGGTGATCGCCGGCGAAACGTTCGATGGCGAGACCGAGGCGGCCGTGTTTCCCGGCGACCTGCCCGACGATCCCGGGCGCGCGCTGGCCGAGGCCGGCGAGAAGGACGTGGGGCTCCGGTTCGTTCGTTTCCGGCCCCCGCTCACGGCTCCGGCCAGCAGCGGCGCGCCGGGCGTCCTGCCCCACATCAGGCTCGACCGCGCGCTGGAGTTCCTCGTGGGGGACAGGCTGGCATGAGCAAGGCTCCGCGCGCCTTTCGTCTCGACGACCCCAATGTCCAGGTTTCGCCGGGCGCAGGCTCGCCCCTTCCGCGTGGCGGCGACGCCGAGCCGGAGGCGCCCCGCAAGGGCCGGGTCGTAATCACGCCCGACGAGTCCATCGACCTGCCCCCGGACGGACCGATCGATCGCGAAATCCTGCCGACTCCCGCCGAGGAGGAGCGAAGGGCCGAGCTCGGCCTCGGCCGGCGGATCTTCGGCTGGGGCGGCATCCTGGCGAGCGCGCTGTTCGGGCTTTTCACGCTCTGGCTCGTCACCTCGATCGAGCAATACGTGGTGGATCTCGTCCAGCGGAATGCGGTCCTCGGCGCAGTCGCCATGGGGCTGGCGGGGCTGGCCGGCCTGGCGCTGCTGGTGCTGATCGGGCGCGAGGTGCGGGCCATCCTGCGCGGCAAGGCGATCGCCGGCCTGAAGGCGCGGGCCGAGGCGGTGCTCGTGAGCGACGACCGCAGGGTCGGCCGCGCGGTGCTGGCGGACCTGATCGAGATCTACCAGGATCGCCCCGAGACGGCCAAGCCGCGTGCGCGGCTGAAGGACACCGAGACCGACATCATCGATGGCGCAGACCTCGTACGCCTCGCCGAGCGAGAACTCCTGAGCCCGCTGGACCGCGAGGCGCGGATCGCGGTGGCCCGTGCGGCGCGGCGGGTGTCGGTCGTCACGGCCATTTCGCCGCGGGCGTTGATCGACGTGCTGTTCGTCGGGGCGCAGGCGCTGCGGCTCGTGCGGACGGTGTCGCTGATCTATGGCGGACGGCCGGGCTTCATGGGCTTCTTCCGCCTGCTGAGGGCGGTCGCCGGCCACCTCGTCATCACCGGCGGCATGGCGGTGGGGGACGGGTTGGTGCAGCAGGTGCTCGGAGTCGGGATCGCCGCGAGGCTTTCCGCCAAGCTCGGCGAGGGTGTGTTGAACGGCCTTCTGACAGCTCGGATCGGGCTCTCTGCGGTTGCGGTGTGCCGGCCTCTCCCGTTCAACGCGCTGCCGGCCCCGACGGTCAAGGACGTGGCCGGATTCCTGTTCGAGAAGCAGGGCTCGGCAACAGTTTCCGAGTGACCTGATACAACCGAACTATTGTGCCGCAACCTATTGGCGATACATGAGAATTCTCAGTGCAACCGCGTTGGCGCGCCGGTTGCGACGCCTTCTGCACGGAGCCGTCCCCCGCGTGTTTGAGGGGCGGTCGGGCAGGGGATTGGGCGATGAGCATTTTCACGGCGCTGGTGAACTCGGTCACGGGACTGCAGGCGCAGTCCTTCGCCATGGAGAACATTTCGGACAACATCGCGAACTCGCAGACGACGGGCTACAAGCGCGTCGACACGAGCTTCCAGGAGATGGTCTCCGACTTCCCGCTGAACCAGCAGGTCGGCGGTTCCGTGATGGCGATGTCGCGGGGCACCAATAACCTCTCCGGATCGGTCCGGACCAGCGGCGTCGGCACGAACTTCGCGCTCAGCGGCCCGGGATTCGTCACGGTGCGTGACAAGCTGGACAGCACCGCCGGCGTTCCAGTGTTCGGCAACACGAACCAGTACACGCGCCGCGGCGACTTCGACGTCGACCGGCTGGGCTATCTCGTCAACGGCGCAGGCAAGTATCTCGTCGGCATGCCGATCGATCCCGTGACCGGCAACCTCCTGGGCGCCGCGCCGGACGTGGTGCAGGTGAACGTCACTCTCGTGCCCGCCCGCGCTTCGACCACGATCCAGTATACCGCCAACCTGCCGCCTACCCCCAGGACGACGAACTACTCCACGACGGTGGCGGGCTCCGACATCTGGGGCGCGGCTGGCGGGGTCCCCCCGGCGACCGTAGGCCCTGCGACCACTCCCAGTTCGGCGTCGTTCGCCAGCAACTCCGTCTCGGCGGAAAGCGTGCGCCTCTACGACGCCAAGGGCTCGCCGGTGGACGTCAACCTGCGCATCGCCAAGGTGGCGGCCAGTGCGGCGGGATCGACGTGGGGGCTCTACTACGACTCCGCGCAGGGAGCCTCCACCGCGGGCTCGACCTGGACGCTCGCGGAGACGCTGAACTTCGACTCCGCGGGAACGCTGACGGCTCCCACCGCCGCCACGGTCATGAACATGGCCGCGCGAGGGCTCGGGACCATCACCATGGACCTGACGGGCGGGAAGGTGACGCAGTTCAGCGCCTCCTCGGGCGAAGGCCAGGTCGACGTGCGCCAGTTCAGCCAGGACGGATACGCCGCGGGAGAGCTCTCGAAGCTGTTCGTCAGCGACGACGGCCGGGTGATGGCGAATTTCACCAACGGCCAGACGCAGGCGCTCGCGCAGATCGCCATCGCCCAGTTCAACGCCGCGAACATGCTGAAGCGCGAAAGCGGCGGCTCCTTCGAGGCGACGACGGAGTCGGGCGCCCCGCTCTTCGGCGCCAATGGATCGTCGTTGATCTCCGGGTCCCTCGAGGGCTCGAACACGGACATCTCCGAGGAGTTCTCGAAAATGATCGTCACCCAGCAGGCCTATTCGGCCAACACGAAGGTCATGTCCACGGCCCAGCAGATGATGCAGGACATCATGAACATCATCCGCTGAGCTCAATCCTGGCTCCGGGTTCCGGCAGGGCGCCGGGCCCGGACCTCCCCCGCGCATCGAGACCATGCAGCCTGCCCGCGAGGGCGGGATCGGCAAAACTTGCCCGCTCGCACCCTGGCCCATGGCCGAATCTTCCGGAGACTCATCGTGAATCAACCGTTTAGGCCTTGTTTTTGCAGGGAAAATCGGCTGGCACACGGATTGCGGGCACATCTCTGTCATTTCGCGACGACCGCGCATTTCCTGCGGCGGCTCGCAAGACGGGGAAAGGTGAGCCGCATGAGTATCTTCGGGGCCATGGTGACCGCCGTGACGGGGCTGAACGCCCAGTCCTACGCGCTCGAGAACATCTCGGACAACATCGCGAACTCGCAGACGACGGGCTACAAGCGCGTCGACACGAGCTTCGAGGATCTCGTGCCCGACTACCCTGTGCGGAACCAGGTCGGCGGCTCGGTGATCGCCTTCTCGCAGGGCACCAACACGCTAGCAGGCGCCGTGACCAATTCAGGGGTCGGCACCAACTTTGCGCTGAACGGGCAGGGGTTCGCCGTCGTTCGCGACCGGATCGACTTCGCGGGCGGCATCCCGACGTTTTCCGCCAAGAACCTGTTCACGCGGCGCGGCGACTTCGAGCTGGACAAGAACGGCTATCTCATCAACGGGGCCGGCAACTACCTGGTGGGCTACGGGGCCGACCTCGCCGGCAACATCCTTGGCGGCTCGCCGGACGTGTTGAAAATCAGCACGGCCCAGGTCGACGCCAAGGTCACCTCGACCCTGAACTACGCCGCGAACATCCCGAGCTATCCCAAGACGACCAACGCCGACACGGCGGTGGCGAATTCCGAGCTTTGGGTTCCAGGTGTGGGCGTGCTCCCTGCGGTGGGCGGCAACCTCGCCGCCGCGGACACGCCCAACTTCATCAAGAGCTCCATCACCGGCCAGACCGTGACGGCGTACGATCCGCTCGGGGCGCAGGTGAACGTCGAGTTCCGCTGGGCCAAGACCGATTCCGTCGCCAATGGCGGAACCGACACCTGGCAGATGTTCTACAATTCTGCTCCGGGAGCCGACGCGGCGAGCTCGACCTGGACCCGTATCGGCGCGTTCAGCTTCGACTCGGTCGGCAAGGTGTCCGGCACCCCTCCCACCGGCATCACCGGGCTCGCGGTGAGCGGCACCACCGTGGGCAATGTCGCCATGGATTTCACGAACCTGACCCAGTACGCCGACATCTCCGGGCAGGTGAAGGCGTCCGACCTCGCGCAGAACGGCTACCCCGCCGGCAAGCTCGAGGATGTCGCGGTGTCCGACGATGGCCGCATCCTGGCGAGCTATTCGAACGGCCAGACCAAGGCCGTCGGGCAGGTGGCGCTGGCGCAGTTCAACGCCTCGAACGCGCTGAAACGCTCCAGCGGCTCCGTCTTCGAGGAAACGTTGGAGTCCGGCACGCCCATCCTGAGCTTCAACGGGACGAGCCTGATCTCGGGCTCGCTGGAAGGCTCGAACACCGACATCGCCGCCGAATTCTCGAAGATGATCATCACGCAGCAGGCTTATTCGGCGAACACCCGCGTGGTCACGACGGCGCAGCAGATGCTGCAGGACGCCATCAACATCGTGCGCTGAGGACGCGCCGCCCCCGGCGGACGGGGGCGGGCTTTGAGAAGCAGGATCAGTAAGCCATGAGTCTCGGATCTGCCCTCAATTCCGCCGCGTCGGGCCTGCGGGCGAACCAGGCCCAGATCGACATCATCTCGGGGAACATCGCCAATTCCGGCACGTCCGGCTATTCGAAGCGGACCGCCAACCTCCAGGAGACGGTCGGCAACAGCCAGGTCAACGGCGTGCGTGTCGCCGGCGTCCAGCGCAAGCTGGATGCGATCCTGCAGCGCGAGCTGCGCACCGAGACAGCCGGAACGGCCTACACCGCCGTTCGCGCCGACTATTCCGCGCAGGTGGGCCAGCTCTTCGGGCAGCCCGGCTCCCCGGCGTCCCTCGACTCGATCCTGAGCTCCTTCACCAGCTCGCTGCAGACGCTGGCGACGGATCCGGGTTCGACCACGGCGCGGGCCGGGGTGATCAGCGCGGCTTCCTCGCTCGCCGTCAGCATCAACCAGATCTCGGACGGCATCCAGCAGCTGCGCAGCAATGCGGAGAGCACGATCGGCTCCGACGTGACTCGGGTCAATCAGCTCCTCCAGGACATCAGCGTCGCCGACGTCAAGCTCGCCAACTCCGGCGAAACACAGCCGGCCCTGCTGGACCGGCGCGACGGCTTGATCAACGAACTCGCCAAATATGTCGACGTGCGTGTCACCAATAACGGTAACGGCACGATATCGCTGTCGACCCAGGGCGGGCTGCGCCTCTACGATGCCGGCATCGCTTCGACCTTCAGCTTCGACGGACGCGGCACGCTGACCCCGCAGTCGCTCTACAGCACCGGGGCGACGCGCGGCGTGGGTACGATCAAGCTGTCGATCCCCGGGGGCGCGTCCGTCGACGTGGTCGGCGACAATGTGCTGCGCTCGGGCGAGATCTACGGGCTTCTGGAGCTGCGCGACAAGACGCTGGTGGACGCGCAAGGCCAGCTCGACGAACTCGCGGCGAACCTGGCCACGTCGCTCTCGGACCAGCAGCGCGCCTCGAGCAGGTTCCCCGCCACGGGAACCCAGACCGGCCTGACGATCGACGCGACGGGATTGCAGCGCGGCAATGTCGTCACCGTGCAGGTGCAGGCCTCGGCTTCGGCCCCGCCGCAGACCTATTCGTTCGTGATGGTGAAGGGCGCGAACACCCTCACCAACGCCGCCACGCCCGATCCCAACGACATCGTCGTGCCGTATGACGTGTCCGGCGGGCTCGCGGGCCTCGCGACGCTGATCCAGACCACGCTCGGCGGAAACGTCCTCGCGACGGCGACGCCCGCCGGCACGCCCACCACGCTGAACGTCTACTCGACCGGAGCGGAGGTGATCAGCGGGTTGAGCGCGCAGATCACCAGCACGGCGCTGAAGGACGTGTCCCCCGCGGCCACGGCCGAGCTGCCGTTGTTCGTGGATGGCGGCGCCAACGGGGCCGTCTTCACCAACTACGCCGACGGGACCCCCCAGAAACTCGGCTTCGCCGGCCGCATTTCGCTGAACGGAATTGTGGCGGCCCAGCCCTCGATGCTCGTCGACTACAAGTCCGGCACTCTGGCGGGCGACGCCACCCGGCCCAAGCTGCTGCTCGACCGCCTGACTTCGGCCCAGACGACGTTCGCGCCGCAGGCGGGCCTGGGCACGACGACGGCGCCCTACACCACGACCGTGCGCGACTACGCCAACCAGGTCGTGGCGCAGCAGGCGTCCAACGCGACCTCGGCGCAACGGCTCGACGAGGGGCAGAAGGTGGTGCAGGCGTCGATCGAAAGCCGCTTCGCGGCCACCTCGGGCGTCAGCGTCGACGAAGAACTCTCAAACCTGATCCAGGTGCAGAACGCCTACGCGGCGAACGCCCGGATCGTCAGCGCCGTCAAGGAGATGATGGATCTCCTGATGCGCATCTGAGGAGGCACGCGATGAGCATCGGTCTGTCCAACTTCCTGCCGCTCTCGGTCGACAGCGTCGCCACGCGCCAGAACACGACCAGACTGCTGAACCTGCGCGACGAGATGGGGGACCTGCAGCGGCAACTCTCGACCGGCAAGGTCTCCGACACCTATGCCGGGCTCGGGCGCGACGCCTACAAGGCGCTCGACCTCAGCAAGACGATCAGCCGGTACGACGACTACGCCGCGGTGAACACCGACGTGTCGTTGCGGCTCAAGCTGATGGACACGTCGCTGACCAACATCAGCAAGGATGCGAACGACGTCGCTTCGGCGCTTCGCAACAGCACGGCCAATACGCTGCCGAGCAACGGGCAGAGCCTCCCGCAGCAGACGGCTGTCGCGCGGATGCAGACCGTGATCGACGCCCTGAACATGGATGCAGGCGGTCGCTACCTCTTCTCAGGGCGGGCCACGGACACGAAGCCTGTTCTCGACTTCGACACCATCATGAACGGCACGCCCACGCAGGCAGGGCTGAAGCAGCTCATCGGCGAGCGCAGGGCGGCCGACAATCCCGATACGCAGGGGCTCGTCGCCATCGACAAAACGACCACCGCCGGCACGGTGAGCTTCACCAACGCGTCCTCGCCGCTCGGCATGACCATCGGGACGGCGGTGAGCCAGTCCGCCGCGGTGACCGCGACCCCAACCGCCGGGCCTCCTCCATCGGCCGACTTCGTGTTCACTGGGGTTCCCGCGGACGGCGAAACGATCTCGATCAGCTTCACGCTGCCTGACGGCACGTCTACGACGATCGCCCTGACGGCGCGCACGGGCACGGCCGATCCCGCGAAATCGGAGTTTCAGGTCGGCGCCGACAAGGACCTCACCGCTGTGGCCTTTGCCGACGCCGTGACGCTGAAAGTCAAGACGGCCGCCGCCACGGACCTCTGGGCCGCGTCGGCCGTAGCGGCTTCGACCAATTTCTTCTCCGCCACGCCGGCGAGCCCACCCACGCGGATGCCCGGCGCGCTCCCGCCGGCAGCGGCGGTGCAGTGGTATGTGGGCGACACCACCAGCACCAATCCCCGAGCGACGGCGACGGCGCAGGTTGGGCACGGCCAGTCGGTCGAGGTGGGAGCGCAGGCCAACGAGCCTGCCCTGGCCCGGCTCATGGCCCAGCTCGGCGTGCTCAGCGCCGAGACGTTCACGGTAGGCGGCGTGAATGAGGAAGCGCGCTACGAAGCCATGGTGGAGCGCAACACGCCCGGCGTCACGATCGGAACCGGGACGAGCCAGAAGATCACCGACATCCAGGTCGCCCTGGGGATCGCGAGTTCGACGGCCAAGACCGCCGGCACCCGCAACACCGCGATGCAGGCGACCCTGAAGGATGCGCTGGGCGAGATCCAGGACGCCGACACCACCAAGGTGGCGGTGAGCCTCGCGGACCTGCAGACGCGTCTGCAGGCGAGCTACCAGACGACTTCGATGCTGTCGAAGATGTCGCTCGTCAACTATCTCGGCTGACGAGCGAGGCGAAGCGCACCCGCCAGACGCCTTCTCATGCGAAAGCGCCCGGGAGCGAGCCTGGGCGCTTTTTCATCGATGATTCCGTTTGGCCGGCGCCGCCGCGGGGGGCCGCTCGTCGGGCCCGGGTCATGCCGCCCTGGCGTTTTCCCGCAGGCCGGCCGCGACGTTCCGGTTGATCGAGATCAGCGGCTCGACCTTGGCCGCGTCGGGCTGGATCATCAGATCGAGCGTGCGGTTGAAGATGAACACCGCGAGGCGCGTGACGTTCTGCTTCACCGGTTCGGGCAGCGGATTGTCGGGCTCCGTGACGGATGTCGCGAGGATCGTCCAGAGCTTCCGGTTGTAGGCCAGCGCTTCCTCGAGCTCGCCCTTGCGGCCGTCCCAGTCTTCACGCACGGACTGTAGTTGGGCCGCCGCCCGGATCAGGAGGGATGCTTCCAGTTCGCGCCCGGTCAAACCGGACTTGGAAGCGGCGGCGTACGCGTTAACAGCTTGATTCATCTGCATTCCTCCGCCGGCGGTCCGAAAAGGGTGGATCCTGGCGGCAGGGAAGAGTTCTAGCTGAACGGATTTAAAAACGTATTACGAGCATCAACACAAGCCCACAACTAAACAGAGAAAAATGGCTCCCGGGACGGGCAAAGAAAAAGCCGGCGCAAGGCCGGCTTTCCGTCAGGCGATGGGGAGCAGCTCAGCCAGCGTCACCTTCCAGGCCAGCAGCCAGGCTGCGATTGAGGGCGATGAGCATGTCGGCGCCCTTCGGCGCGGCTCCGTCGGCCAGCTCGGCCGTGCGTCGGAACACAAACACGGCCATCCGCAGCATGTTCGCGCGCATGGCCTGCGGGAGGGTGGAGCTGTCGTCCCGGATCTCTTCTGCGAAGATCGACCACGCCCGGCGGTTTCGCTCAAGCGCGGCCATGAAAGCGCCAGGGTCCTCGCCGGCGTTGGCGGAGGTGCGCTGCAAGTCCAGCGCGCAACGCTTGAGGACCGTGGCTTCCAGCGTCCGCCCGGACAGCCCGGACCGGGCTGCGGCGGCGTAGGCGTGAACTCCGTTTTGCATCGATGTCGACCAGGAATGATGGGAGAGGGGGATGGTGGCGAAGCGAATGCGCGGGCGTCGCGCGGCTGCGCCGCGCCGGCCCGCCTTGAATCAGAAAGGGCCAGGCGGGGACGCGCGTCCCGCCTGGCCCTCCCGGAACGTTCGATCAGCGCAGGAGCTGGATGAGGCTCTGTTCGGCCTGCTTGGTGATCGACATGTTGTTCGTCGCGAAGCTCTGGCGGTTTTGCAGAGCAGCGAGCTTTGCGGCCTCTTCGGCCGAATTAGCTGATGTCATGTCAGTTGCACCAGTATTAAGTGTCGTCACGACCGTCTTGTTGTAGTCGAGACGAGCATTAATCTGCACTTTCGACGCCGCGACCAACGTCTGGTTCTGCTTCAAGAACGCAATCGCGCTATTGACTTGCTGGATTGTTGTGTTGATATCGGTATCCGTGCCAAAATCGTTTGCTGTTGCTGTAGTATTGATCACGCCGTTTGTTTCATTATATCCAAGAAAGCCGAGGCTGAGAGGGTCAGTGGACCGCGTCAGCTTAAGAGTCTGGTTCGACGAGGCGGTCTCGTTCAGACTAACCGTCAGGGTTTCACCTTTTAGCAAGTTGTTGTAGCCCGGGAGCGAGCCATCGGTCGTCAGGTTCTTCATGCTCGAGAGGGTCTGCCGGAAGAAGTCGGCCGCGCCCTTGCGCGCCAGAATGACATCGTCGACCGTGGCCTTGGGAGCTCCGATCGAGGAGTAGGTGAACGCGTTGCTGGTCACACCGTTCAGCGTCGCCAGGCCTTGGTTGGCAACCTGATTATACGCTAACGTGGGTTGTCCGTTGGCCTGAAACTGCTGAATTCCCTGGGCGTTGACGACGAAACCCTGTTGTTTGCCGAAAAGCGCCGAAAAGTTGAAACTCACGCCGGGATCGACAGGATTGCCTGGGCCCGCGCCCTGACCCTGGTCGTTGGTCTGCTGGAAGCTGATGGCCTGGCTGCTGCTCGTGAGGCCGAAACCCAATGTGAAGTTGCCACTGCCCGCGGCACCCTGCTCCGTCATGTTGAGCTTGATCGTCGTGTCGCCAAAGGCCTTCTGAATGGCGGACGAGAGGGTAGCGAGGTCGTTGAAGTTGTAGGCCGTGTTCTGTGACACGCCGTCCGCCTTCGCCGCGTTGTTGGCTCCGGCGACGCCGCCCCCGGCCGTCGCGTTCACGAACGCATTCCCATTGATCGTCTGGGCCGTATCCGAAACGGCCGCTTCGGTGCTGGTTGCGCGGAAGTAGCGCGTAACGGTGCCGTTGGCCCCAGTATTGGCGGTGTCGCGGATCGTTACGGCAAACACGTCGCCCTGTTGGAACACGTTGCCCGAATTTACGTCAGTCGGGGTCAATCCGCCTGCGGCGAGCGCGCTGGAGGTCGATACGATCTGGCCTTTTAGTGCGAGCACCGCGCCGGCAGCCGGCCTGGATCCGTAAACCGTATCGCCGGCCGTGGCGGCGAGCAGGGATTGTGGCACGGCCTTGGCGCGGGCGTCCGTCAGCAGGCTGAGCGAGCCCTTCAGGGTGTCCTGCATGTTCGACAGGGCCTTATCGACCACGTCGAGGTTGGCGACGGACTGCTGGATGCTCTTGTTCGTCGTATCGAGGTCACCGGCCTTGGTCGAGTAACTTTTCGCCTTGAAGTAGACGGCGATGTCGTCCGACGCTGTGGCCACCGCCAAGCCCGTCGCGAGGCGGCCCTGTGTCATGGTGACATCGGTGTTGGTATTCGTCAGGGCGACGAGACTGGCATTCATTTGGCTGGAAATGGTGATCGGCATGACAAACTCCTACCTGAAACATTGATCGGCTGGTGATCGCAGATCTTGAGGTGGAGCTTGCGCGTACGTTCTGAACAAAAAGTTAGCGATAACAGATCGTCGTTGAAATATATTCAAATTTATACACTCATAAATAGTGTTGTTCATTTTATTCAACCAAAAGTATATTGAAGTATTTTCTTTCGCTTCATCAATGACTTTACGAGCGCCTCAGCAAGACGCCTCCGCCGGGTGGGCGGAGGCGTGCCAGGCGTGCTGCCTGATGCTGACTGGGCGTCACCGGAGCAGGGCGAGGAGCTGCTGCTCCGACTGGCGCGTGATCGAGAGCGCGGAGATCGCGAAGCTCTGGCGGTTCTGCAGCGCCGAGAGCGAAGCTGTCTCGGAAGGGATGTCCGCCGCGGTCATGGCGTTGGCTGCATCGACCATGGACGACGCCATGGACTTGTTGAGATCGAGCCGGCTCGACATCGCGGTCTTCGCGGCTGCCAGGAGCTGGCGCTGCTGCCCCAGCGCGATGGACATCGCGTCCAGTTTGGTGATGGCGTTCGTCAGCTGGTTGTCCGACAAGAAATTGTCGTTCGCCGCAACACCCGTGTCCGTGTAGAGCGTCGAGAGCACGCCACCATTGTTCTGCAGGCCGACCCCGAACGTGTTGGCGGTTATTGCCGCGAGGTTGATGCCCGTGCCCACTTTGACAGACTGCGACACTGTGCCCGTATCGTTGAGAGCGATGGTCATCGTGTCGCCCTTCATAATATTGGCAAAGCCCGGCATGTAGGCGTCCTTCACGGTCGCGTCGAGGCCGTACATCGTCTGCCGGAAGAAGTCGGCCGCCTGCTTGCGCAGGTCGATCGCGTTCTGGTCGGTGGTCACGCCGCTCTTGGGCGCGTACGTGACGCTGCTCGCGTTGGGCGCGTTGTTCGCGTCGAGGGTGTTGCCCAGGGTGAGCGCTGCGGAGTTCGTAGAGGCGTTCTGCAGCAGCGAGGTGAAGTCGAAGGCGCCGCCTGCGCCGAGAGCGCCCTGAGACGCATCGTTCGTCTGGCCAAAGGTGATGGTCTGCGAGGCACTCGCCATCGCCATCTTCAACTGCACGCCGCCGGCGGAGTTGACCACATCGAAGCTGGCGGTGGCACGGCCAAAGCCGAGGTTCAGTGCGTTGGACAGCGAGGCGAGGTCGTTGAACTCGACGGCGTTGCCCTGGGTGTCGCCGGACCTGGTCTGGTCCGGCGCCGCGGCGTCTGGCCCCACTGCCCTGAAGAAGCGGGTCGATACGGAATTGTTGGAAGCATCACGGATATCGACGCGGAACACGTCGCCGTTGGCGAAGTAAGCGCCGTTGTTGATATTGGGGTTCCCGGCCGGATCGACAATCTGGCCGCGGATGGTTCGCGTCTGGCCGCCGACGGAGAGCGTCGTGTTGGCGTAGACCTGCGAGCCTGTGAAATTCACGGCGGTCGTGCCGGCAGCCGGCTTCGCCTTTGCGTCTGCCAGCATCTGGCGCGCGCCCTTGACGTTGTCGATCATGTTGGACAACGCCTTATCCACAAAGTTCAGGTTGGCGACGCCCTGCGTGATATTGGCGTTCACGTTTGTATAAAGGTCAGACTTGTCCGTCAGGCTGCGCGCCTTAAAGTAAATTGCAATGTTGTCGCTTGGATCATTGACAGACTTACCCGTGTTGATCCGGATTTGTGTCTGGTCCATCGACGTATTCACGTTGATGAGATTATTAAGGGCGGCGTTCATGGACGCGGAAAGTGCGGCAACCATTTCATGTCTCCTGTTGGGCAGGTCCCAATGCAGGAGATTTTGCTTTTCATCCTAAAAGACAATCTGAAATGTTTCGATACAATTGAATCAACGCTGCTGTTTCATCTTAAAGTTGTGTAAAGTCTTGTAGCACGTTCTGGGTGTGCATCGCGGAGCTTACGCTTTCCGCACGGCAAAACGCCGGCGGCGAGGGCCGCACCGGCGTTCGGGTCTGTGGGCGCGCGGCACGAGGCTGTCGGACGACAGCCTGCGGCTTTGTCCGGCTAAAGGCTCTTCGACACCATGAGGGGGGTCGCGGCCGGGCGTGCGGGGTTGGCCGCGCGTCCGCCGGCTCCGTAGGTGTTGAGCGTGCGCGGCGCGGCGACCTCGGTCGCGAGATTGCGGATGATGCCTTCCGACACCGACCGCGCGGTGGCGAGCACCGCCATGTTGACCTCCAGAAGGTCCGCGAGCACGCCCTGCGCCGCCTTCAGGCGCGCCACTGCGGCGGGCGCCCAACGGGCCAGCGCGATGGCGTTCCCCTTCAGCTGCTCCAGTGCGTGGACGTAGTGACGGCCGGCCTCCGCCTTGGCGTCCGCCAGCGCCGCCGCGTCGCGCAGGCGGTAGGTTTTCAGGAGGTCCGTCTCCTTGCCGACGACCTCGCTGAGACGGGTCATCACGTCGAGGATGCCGGAGACGAGATGCTCGGCGTCGCGCGCATTGGCGATGACCGGCTGCTGGGGACGATCAGCCCGCGACATGGCTCTTCTCCTGGATACGCATCAACTCGGAATAGACGCTGCTGGCGATGCCGAGCCCGCCTGCGTTGGTGATCGACTTCGCGTATTGCTGGGTGAGCATGCCCCGCCAGACGTCGGCGCCCGCGCCCTCGTCGCCGAGCGGGCCTTCGCCCGTCAGCCCCGATGTGAGCTGCCCCAGCGTCTGCTCCATGAACATCTGCTCGAAGTCCTGGGCCGTCTTCCAGGCCTTCTGGTCCTTGGGTCCATGCTGAACTGGGGCCGGCACGCGGCTGACGGTGGGGCCGGTGTAGAACGAGGCGAGCGGACGGGACGGCTGGGCGGCGATGGAGGTCGGCGTCGCCATCACATCACCTCGATCTCGGCCTGGAGCGCGCCGGCGCTCTTGATGGCCTGCAGGATGGAGATCATGTCGCGCGGGCCGATGCCGAGCGCGTTCAGCCCGTCCACCAGCTCCTTCAGCGTCACGCCTTCCTTGACGAAGGCGAGCTTGTTGCCGTTGCCCGTGTCGACGTTGACGCCCGTGCGGGGCACGACGGTGGTTTCGCCGTTCGAGAAGGCGTTGGGCTGGCTGACGACGGACTGCTCGGTGACGGTGACCGTGAGGTTGCCCTGCGCGACGGCCACCGTGGAGACACGCACGTCCTTGCCCATGACGATGATGCCGGAGCGCTCGTCGATGACGACCCGCGCCATTTGGTCCGGCTCGACGCGAAGCTGCTCGATGTCGGTCAGGAGCTGTACCATGTTGCCGGCGAAGCGGGGCGGGATCTGGATCTGCACCGTCGAGGGGTCCGTGGGCTCGGCGGTGTCCGAACCCATGAAATCGTTAATGGCGGCGGCGATCCTGCGGGCGGTGGTGAGATCGGGATTCCGCAGGGCGAGACGGAGCGTCTTCAGCGTACGGAAGGGGAAGTCGATCTCGCGCTCCACCAGCGCGCCATTGGCGATGCGGCCGACGGTCGGCACGCCGCGGGTGACGGTCGTGGCGTCGCCGCCCGCCGTGAAGCCGGAAATCGCGACGGCGCCCTGGGCGACGGCGTAGACCTCGCCGTCGGCGCCGAGGAGCGGCGTGACGAGCAGCGTGCCGCCCTGGAGGCTCTTGCTGTCGCCGAGCGCGGAGACGGTGACGTCGACCCGGGTCCCCTGCGCCCCGAAGGCGGGGAAGTTCGCGGTGACCATGACGGCGGCGACGTTGGCGGTGCGCAGGTTTGCGCCGCGGGTATTGACGCCCAGGCGCTCCAGCATGGCCTGGAGGCTCTGCTTGGTGAAAGGCGAGTTGTTCAGCGTGTCGCCGGTGCCGTTGAGGCCGACGACGAGGCCGTAGCCGACGAGCTGATTCTGGCGCACGCCTTCGACGGAGGCGAGGTCCTTGATGCGCGACTGGGCCGCGAAGGCCGGGCCGGGCGCCCCGGCCGCACAGGACAGCGCGGCGGCCATGGCGAGGGCCGTCGAGAGTTTCCGGAAGCAGGTGCGCAAGGAGGCCATGGCGATCCAATGGTCGGTTCGGCAGGACCGTTGCCAAAGGCGTGCCAGCGGGCAGCATCTGCAACCGCCTGATAAATCGCGACAATTCGAATCGACGCGGCGCAGCGCCGGAAACCCTGCCGGCTTTTTCCGCCCGGGCCGGGCAATTCCTGCCGGGGTTTTAACCCCGCCTTAACCATGACCGCGGCATTGCTGGCCGTGTCAGGGCTCGGAGAACGCCATGCGCGTGGAAGCCAAGAACCCCGTCGGAACCACGGGTGTCGCACCTCGCAAGACCGCAGGGAGCAACTTCACGCTCGACGAGACGGCCGAGCCGCGCGGCGCCACGTCGGCTGCGGCTGCGACGGGCGTCGGCGGCATCGACGCCCTGCTGGTGCTGCAGGGGGAGGGCGACGCCAAGGACAAGCGGCGCCGGGCCGCCCGCCACGGCACGTCCATCCTGGACGCTCTGGACGGCCTGAAGGCCGCGCTCCTCGCCGGGCGGATCTCCGGGGCCGATCTCGCGAGGCTGAGAACCCTGCTCCGGCAGCGGCCGGACTTCACCGGCGACGCCGGGCTGGAGGAGGTTCTCGCCCACATCGAGCTCCGGGCCGAAGTCGAACTGGCCAAGCTGGGCCGCTGAGCCCACGGAGTTGACGGATCGGGAGCGCAGCGGGCATCTAGCGCCACCGCCCCCGAGGGCGTCGCCCGGATGCGCCCGCCCCGATGCTCTTCAACTCCTTCCCCTTCCTTCTCGGCTTCCTGCCGCTCGCGCTGGCGCTCTACGCGGCGACCGCGCGTCATGCGCCCCGGTTGCGGCTGCCGGTGCTGCTCGCCCTGTCGCTCGTGTTCTACGCCTGGTGGGATTGGCGCTATCTCCCGCTGATCATGCTGTCGGTGATCCTGAACTGGGCGGTGGCGGAGGCCTTCCGCGGGCGGCGTGAGAGCTGGATGATCGTCGCGGCGATTGCGCTCAACCTCGCGGTGCTCGGGCTGTTCAAGTATTCGGGCTTCCTCGCCGGCCTCGCCAACGCCATCCCCGGGCTGAGCGTGCCGCGGGTGGACTGGGCGCTGCCGCTCGGCATCAGCTTCTTCACCTTTCACCACATCATGTATCTGACGGACCTGAACGCCGGGCGCGCGCCGCGCTACGACCTCGTCCGCTACGGGCTGTACATCACCTTCTTCCCGCAGGTCCTGGCAGGGCCTCTCGTGCGCTGGAGCGAGGTCATGCACCAGTTCGAGGACGCTCCGTACCGGCCGGGATGGGAGGAGCGAATCGGGCGGGGACTGCTGCTCCTGGTCATGGGGCTCGGCAAGAAGGTGCTGATCGGGGATACCCTGTCCGACTATGCCGAGCCGGTGTTCAAGGCCGCTGCGGCGGGTTCGCCGATCACGGTGCTGGAAGCCTGGCAGGGGGTGCTCGCCTTCACCTTCCAGATCTATTTCGATTTCTCAGGCTACACGGACATGGCGCTCGGTCTCGCGCTGATGTTCGGGATCGTTCTGCCGCAGAATTTCAATGTGCCTTACCGGTCCGTTTCGCTGCAGGATTTCTGGCGGCGCTGGCACATGACGCTCTCGCGGTTCCTGCGCGACTACCTTTACATCCCGCTGGGCGGCAACCGGCACGGCGTTCCCCGGCAGATGCTGGCGCTCGCAGCCACGATGGGACTCGGCGGGCTCTGGCACGGCGCGGGATTCCCCTTCATCGCCTGGGGCCTGGCCCACGGCGTCGGGCTCGCGGCGGGACTCGGCTGGAAGAGGGCGGGCCTGTCGATGCCGAGGCCGCTCGGCCTCGCGCTGACGTTCCTCTTCGTGATGCTCACCTGGGTGCTGTTCAGGGCGCAGACCTTCGCCGCGGCGGAACGGATCTACGCCGCCATGGCAGGGTTCGCGCCTCTCGGAAGCGGCTTCAAGTGGCGCATGCTCGTGGTCGCCGCGGTGCTGGCGATGGTGGGTCCGACGGCGTGGACGCTGTCGCAATCCGCCAAGCCGCGCACCTGGGTGGCCGTCACGGCCGCCCTGCTGTTCACGGTGATTCTCCTGAAAATCGGCGACGACGCGACCTACGAGTTCATCTACTTCCAGTTTTGAAGGGCTGGTCCGGGGGCGCGGCGCAGCCTGCGCTGCCGGGTTGTACCGTCCTGAGTTGAAGGGCGCTCCCGGTGCGCGTTTAAGCAAAATGTGGAAAAACGGTCCCGGATGGCCCGAGAATCGGGATGGCGCCTCCGAATGGTAGTGAGTTCTTGAAGATTTAGTGACGATCTTGGGCGTTGCCCGCTGGTAGGCTCGTCGCTATAGTCCGCGCCGCCCGGAGGGGTCAGTTCCACGTGTACACTGGCTGCGGAAGCTGAAAAGGCAACGATGGCAACCGATATTCTGGAGGCCGCGTATCGGCCGACCGATGACGAACCTTTCATGAACGAGCGCCAGCGGGAGTATTTCCGCCGTAAGCTCAACGAATGGAAGGAAGAGATCCTTCGCGAGAGCCGTGAGACCCTCACGGCGCTCCAGAACGAGAGCGAGAACCATCCCGATCTCGCCGACAGGGCATCCTCGGAAACCGATCGCGCGATCGAGTTGAGGGCCCGCGACCGGCAGCGCAAGCTGATCGCCAAGATCGACGCTGCGCTGTCGCGTATCGACGAAGGCACCTACGGATACTGCGAGGAGACGGGCGAGCCGATCTCCCTCAAGCGCCTCGAGGCCAGGCCGATCGCCACGCTGTCGATCGAGGCCCAGGAGCGCCACGAGCGCAACGAGCGCGTCTATCGCGACGACTGACCCGAGAACCGGTTCAGAAGATTTCAAAGCGGCGGCGTCCCCATGGGCGCCGCCGTTTTGCTTTTGCTGGACCCATCCATCGTCATTGCGCGCGCAGCGAAGCAACCCAGGCATTGGACGCTAGCCCCGGCATCTGGGTTGCTTCGTCGCTGCGCTCCTCGCAATGACGGCGGTGGGGGCTGCAAAGGGGTGCGCCTTCCGCGGGTGGGAAGGCGCTTCCGGGCGGCGGCGGAGCGGGGAGCGTGCCGTCCGCCCGGAAATCGGGTCAGAACGGCAGGATGATGTCCATGACTTGCGTGCCGTAGCGGGGCTGCTGCACGTCGGTGATCTGGCCACGGCCGCCATAGGCGATTCGCGCCTGGGCGATCTTGGCGCTGTCGATGGTGTTGTCCGCCTCGATGTCCTCGGGCCGGATGACGCCGGCGACGATCAGTTCGCGGATCTCGAAGTTGACCCGGATCTCCTGCTTGCCCTCGATGACGAGGTTGCCGTTGGGAAGCGCCTGCGTGACCACCGCCGCGACGTTGGTGAGCAGGCTTTCCGAGCGCGTCACCGAGCCCGAACCGCTCACGGTCGATTCGGTCTTCTGCCGGTAGAGGTCGCCCTGGTCGACGGCCTCGGGGAAGACGTCGTGGTACTCGGTCTCGAAGCCGAAGTTCTTGGCGTTCGACAACTTCTCTTCCGAATCGCGGCCGCGCTTCGTCGCATTGGCGATTGCGGCCTTGTCGGTGACCCTCACACGGACCGTGACGAGGTCGCCGATCTGGCGAGCCCGCTGGTCCTTGAAGAAGGCGCGCGAGCCCTGGCGCCAGAGCGAATTGGAGGCGAAACTCACCGGCTCGGGCGTCGGCATAGGCATCTGCACAGGCTTGTAGCCCGGCTGGGCGGTCGGATCCTCGATCGCCGAGAGCGCTGGCGTCTTGCCGACCTGGGAGAGCCGGTCGACAGCCCCGCACGCCGTCGCAGCGAGCGCCAGCACGGTGGCGGTCGCGAGCCGCGGAAGACGACGCTTCAGCCAGGGGACCTGCAGGGAGACGCCTTGCAGCGACGGGCTGCGGAACGCGACGATTTCGGGCATGGGGACGCTCTCGGACGGTTCGGCTGGCGTGGGGGCGAAGGGCCCCGCCGGCTGAGGAAGGCTGCCGGCGGGCAAGGCGAGAAGGGACATGGTCTGGATGGTCATGAATGGATTGGACATGGAATGATTGGGCATGGATTGGCGTGTCATGGCGCCGGGGTCCTCGCTCACTGGGCCGCAGCGGCTGCGGAGGCCACGGGGCCCGGCATGCCGAAGGAGACGCTCACCTTGCCGGGGCCGACGATGGTGGCCTGAAGGGTCTTCTTGGATTGCACGTTCTGGACGAGGACCGCGTCACCGACGGCGCCTCCTTCCATCGCCTTGGCGCGCATCATCAGCTGCAGCGCCGGGGTCTCGTAGACGACCGTGACGAGGCTGTTCTTCTGGACGACCTCCTGCTTCACGAGGTCGGCCTCGCGCAGCACCGCGCCGATCTGGAGCTGCCCGCGGGCGATGCGGCCGGGCAAGGTCGCGACGTCGACGAACCCGGCAGCATTGATCTCCGAGCGGGGGCGGCGCTCCATGCGAATGTCGCTGGCGCGCACGGGCTCGCCCCGGGGGATCGCGCGGGCCAGCACCGGGGCTTCAACCGTATCGACGATCTGCCCGGCGACGTGCAGCGGCTTCAGGGCCAGCGCACGGCTCCCGGCGATGGCGATGACGGCCTCCAGGCGCTGGCTGCGCGCGTCCAGCGTGAGGTCCTGGACCTTGATCTCGCCAATAGCCTCCGGCTCGACGAAGATTGCGGCCTCGCCGCCTTCGAGCGCGATGGTCACGTCGGCGTGGTCGAGGCCATAGCGCCCGGCCAGCGCCTTGCGCACGGCTTCCTCAATCTCCGGCTTGGCGACCTTGCGGGCGGCCCGGCTGACGACGATCTGCGAAACGAGCGCGGTGTCGATGGGCGGCAGCCCCGCGGCCAGGGCCGCTTCCATGACGCGGTTCGCCTGGATGGTGCCTGTCCGGCCGAGCGCAGGGGCCCGGAACACGGCGACGCCGCCGGCGGTCCCGGCGTTCTCGACGAGATCGCCGAGCGTGATCACGTCGCGGACGACGACGATGTCGCGCTTCATGACCGGACGCTGGGTGGTCTGCACTGAGGCCGGCGCCGTCTGGGCGGCGAGCGGGGCCACGAAGACCACGGTGGCGCAGAAGCCGAGCCCCATGGCGGCGAGCAGCAAGGCGAGGGTGCGTTGACGATCGGTCATGGTCAGCCCCTGAACATCTGGCTGGTGGCCGAGAGCATCTGGTCGGACGCGGTGACCACCTTGGCGTTCATCTCGTAGGCGCGCTGGGCGGCGATGAGGGAGGAGATCTCCGTCACGGCGTTGACGTTGGCTTCCTCGAGATAGCCTTGCTGGAGATTGCCGAGCCCGTCCGCGCCGGGGTTGCCGGTGATCGGCGAGCCCGAAGCCGTGGTCTCGACGAACAGGTTGTCGCCGATCGACTCCAGGCCTTCCTTGTTGATGAAGTGGGCGAGCTGCAACTGGCCCAGAGTCTGTGGCGCGGTCTGGCCCGTCACCGTCGCCTGCACCTGTCCGCTGGCGCTGATGGTGACGCTGGTCGCCGTGGACGGCACGACGATGTTGGGTTGGATGAGATAGCCGTCATGCGTGACGAGCTGGCCCGTGCCGTCCAGCTCCATCGAGCCGTCGCGGCTGTAGGCCGTCCGGCCGTCGGGCAGCTGGACCTGCAGGAAGCCTTCGCCGCGGATGGCGACGTCGTACTGCTTCTCCGTGGGCGTGAGGGTGCCCTGGGACATGACCCGGGCCGTCGAGGCGGTCTTGACGCCGGAGCCGATGGAGACGCCGGAGGGCACCATCGTGTTCTGGTCGGACGTCGCCGTGCCCGCACGGCGCAGGTTCTCGTAGAGCAGGTCCTGGAACTGCGCCCGCTGGCGCTTGTAGCCGGTGGTCCGCAGGTTCGCGATGTTGTTGGAGATGACCTGGACGTTCAGCTCCTGGGCCGCCATGCCGGTGGCGGCCGTGTAGAGGGCGCGCATCGTTCAGGTTCCTCAGTTGGTGACGCTGGCCAACCGCTCGATGGCCGAGCGGCGGAGGTCGTCGTTTCGCTGCATCATCGATGCGACCGTCGCGTAGGCGCGGTTCACTTCGATCAGCCGGCTCATCTCGAACACGGGCTTCACGTTCGAGCGCTCGACCGTGCCGGACTCGATCCTGATCTCCGCCGAAGCGGGAGCGAGGGCAGAGCGGGCGTTGAACACGTTGAAGCCGTCGTTCTCGAGCTGGTCGGCCTTCGTGAACTGCATCAGCTTCAGCTTGCCCTTTTCGCCCTGGCTCGAGCTGACGACGCCGTCCTTGCCGATCTCGATGTTGCTTTCCTGCGGGCCGAAGGTGATGGGCCCGCCCGTGCCGAGCACGGGGTAGCCGTCGCTGGTCACCAGCGTTCCCTTGCTGTCGAGCTGCAGCGATCCGTTGCGCGTGTAGCGCTCGCCCTTGGCGGTCTGCACCGCGAGCACGCCGTTGCCGGTGACGGCGATGTCGAGCGGGCTTCCGGTGCGCTCCAGGGGGCCGTTCGCGAAATCGAGGCCGGAGCCTGCGTCGATCACATAGGAGAGGCCGCGGTCGGGCGCGGGGAAAGCGTCCGCGCTCGCCTTCGGCATCATGAACTCTGAAAAGCGCATCGAGCGGGCCTTGAACCCGTTCGTGCCGATGTTGGCCACGTTGTTGGCCACGACATCCAGCTCGCGCTGCAAGGCCATCTGACGTGACAGTCCGATGAGAAGGGCATTCTCCATCGCCTGACTCCCGCTGCATCCCCGCCGAAGCCCCGACGCTCCCCAGCGCGGTTCCGGCGCAAACACAGGCGCAAAGCACGTGCCATGGCCGGCCGTCCGTGAAATCTTGAGCGACAACAAAGGCTTGTGGTCCGCCGGCTTGTCTGTGCATGCCGGTTCCGTCTGTCCCCAAGGCGCTTTCGACCCGGCAGAAAGTGCCGTTCCGCCCCGGAATTTAAACCTTCGTTAACCGTGCAGCGGCAAAGCTCTGGACAGGGGTGAACCTGTGCTTTCACAGGGCCTTGGAATCGGAACGGTTTCAGCGAGATGGCAAAGAAGCCGAAGAACGAGGCCGCCGAAGCGGCGGCCCCCGCGGCGGCTCCCGCTGAAGGCGCCGCCGTCAAGGGCGGATCGAAGAAGAAGCTCATCATCATGGTGGCCGCGGCCGTGCTGCTCCTGGGCGGCGGTGGCGGCGCGGGCTGGTTCTTCTTCTTGAAGAAGCCCCCGGCCGATGCGGCCGCCGAGGCCAATGGCGGCGGGCATGGCGCGCCGGCGGTTTCGAAGAAGACGGCCTTCCTCGAACTGAAGGAGATGATGGTCAACCTGTCCGGCCAGAACATCCAGCAGCTCAGTGAGCGGCCGCGCTACCTGAAGATGAAGATCACGCTGGAAGTGTCCGATCCCAAGATCGTGGCCGAGGTGCAGCCGCTGCTGCCCCGCATCGAGGACACGTTCCAGGTCTACACCCGCGAATTGCGTCCCTCCGACCTCGAGGGCTCAGCCGGCGTCTACCGGCTCAAGGAAGAATTGCTGCGCCGCGTGAACGTCGCGATCTACCCGTCAAAGGTCGACGCCGTGCTTTTCAAAGAAATCCTGATTCAGTGACCGGGCCCCGTCATGTCGAACACCGACTTCGATAAGGCCGACGCGGGATCCGAGGGGCCGGAAGGCGACGCGATCGCGGCCGAATGGACCGCCATGATCGAGGCGGCCGCGACCGCCAACGTGCCCGACGCCGGCGTCGACCGGCTGCTCAACCAGGACGAGATCGACAATCTCCTCGGCTTCGCCAACGAGGAGGCGATACTCTCCAACCGGTCCGGCCTGCGCGCCATCGTGGATTCCGCGATGGTGTCGTACGAGCGCCTGCCGATGCTCGAAATCGTCTTTGACCGCCTCGTGCGGCTGCTGACGACGAGTCTGCGCAACTTCTTCTCCGACAACGTCGAGGTCTCGCTCTCGGACATCACCTCCGTGCGGTTCGGCGACTACATCAACTCGATCCCGCTGCCGACCATCCTCGCGGTGTTCAGGGCCGAGGAATGGGACAATTTCGGCCTGATCACGGTTGATTCGACGCTGGCCTACTCGGTCATCGACGTCCTGCTGGGCGGCCGGCGCGCGTCCACCGCGGCGCGGCTCGATGGGCGGCCCTATTCGTCGATCGAGACCAGCCTGGTGCGCCGGATGCTCGACCTCGTGCTGGAGGACACGCAGCACGCCTTCAAGCCGCTGTCGCCGGTGGTCTTCAACATCGACCGGATCGAGACCAACCCACGGTTCGCCTCCATCTCGCGTCCCGCCAACGCCGCCATCCTGATCCAGCTCCGGATCGACATGGAAGGGCGCGGCGGCTCGGTCGAGATCCTGCTGCCCTACGCGACCATCGAGCCCATCCGAGAGCTTCTGCTGCAGAGCTTCATGGGCGAGAAGTTCGGTCGCGACCCCATCTGGGAGGACCATCTCGCGACGGAGATCTGGCAGGCCACCGCGGAGATCGACGCGATCCTGTACGAGACCCGCCTGCCGCTGCGGCAGATGCTGGAGCTGAAGGTCGGCGACACGCTGATGTTCGACGTCGAGCCGGGGTCCCCGGTGCGCCTGAAATGCGGGGACGTGCTGCTCTCGGAGGGACGGATGGGCCGGATGGGCGAAAAGATCGCCATCAGGGTCGGACGCCCGCTCCGGCGTTCCAAGACGACGTTCGCGGCCTACGAGGCCAGCGCTTCGGCAAAGAAGGACTAGCCATGATCGGGATGCTCATCGAGGCGCTCGTCTGCGTTCTGCTGATCGCGACCATCGGCTATTGCCTGAAGCTCGATCGAAAGCTGAAGGTGCTCAAGGCCGACGAGCAGACGATGCGCAAGACCATCGTCGATCTCGTCAGCGCCACCGAAAAGGCCGAGCGCGCGGTCGCCGGGTTGCGCAACCTGATCAACGATTGCGACCAGTCGATCGCCGGCCAACTGCGCGAGGCGGAGCGTCATGCCCACGATCTCGCCGAGCAGATCCGCACGGGCGACGACGTGATCGCCCGCATCGCCCGGATCGTGGAGACCGCGCGCGGGGCCCCGCCGGCCACCGCGCACCGCGATGCGTCGGCCACCCGCGAGCAGGGCCCGGCCAAGCGGCCCGCTCCCATGCCCGAGCCCACGCCGCAGGAACGCCTCGCGGCCACTCTCGCGGCCGCGCAGGCTTTCGCCGAGCGCGCGCGCCGCAGGGTCGACGGACAGGCCGCATGAAGCTGCGAATCCGCCTCCTGCCTGCCGTCGCCGGAGGCGCCGCGGCCCTTCTCCTGCTGAAGGGCATCGACCTCATGCGCCCGGACTACGTGGCGCAGACGGTTTCCGTCGAGAATCCCAGCAACTCGCCCTTCACCTCCGCGCTCCTGCGCGCGCGCAGCGCGTCGGCGTCCCGGGTGCTCGACCCCGAGACCACCGGCTCGACGGCAGCCGCACCCAAGCCGCCCGAAGAGAAGAAGCCGGAGATCCCGGCCGGTAAGCCGGTGAAGCTCGACGAGCCCGCCGTCTCACCGGCGGAGCGGGGGTTGCTCCAGAAGCTCGGCGAGCGCCGCGAGCAACTGGACGAGCGGCAGCGCGAGCTGGACACCCGCGAGAACCTGCTGAAGGCGGCCGACAAGAAACTCGAAGACCGGATCAACGAGCTCAAGCTGCTCGAGGGCAAGGGCGTCGGCCCCGACGGCCAGCCCAAGAAGGACGTCAGCGAGAGCCAGGCGCTGAAGAACCTCGTGACGATGTACGAGGCCATGAAGCCGAAGGAGGCGGCGCGAGTCTTCGACCGGCTGCACCTCAACGTGCTGGTGCCTGTCGTCAACGCGATGAACCCGCGGAAGATGTCGGAGATCCTGGCGGCCATGTCCCCCGAAGCGGCGGAGAAGCTGACCGTCGAGCTCGCGGGCGGGGCGGGCAAGAGCCCGGCGCCGCGCGCGGCCGGCGGCGCGCTGCCCGCCGGAGAGCTGCAGGCCATCGAGCAGCCCCGGCCGTGATTCAGGCGTCCGCTCAGATGCCGGAGGTCCACTTAAGGTCGCGTTAGCCCTTTCTGTTTAGGGTTTTCGGCGTGTTCCCGCCTTCTCGGCGTCGGGACGAGCGTCGAGAAGACCATGCAGACGGGGCGTAGCGTAGGAACCGGAGCAGAACGGGTGCGAGGGCGTTTGCGCGCCTTGCGTATGCGCCTGCTCGCCGGCTGCTGCGTGGCTGCCTGCGCCTGGGCGATCGCTTCCGGCCCTGCGCTCGCCGCGAAGGGCACGGTCCGCGGCGCCGAGATGAGCGGCTTCGGCCGGGCGATCTTCAAGTTCGACACTCTGCCGAAGGCGACCGCGCGCCAGAGCAACGGCATCCTGATCATCACCTTCGATGAGCCGGTGACGCTGACCTCCGAGAAGCTGGTCACGGAACTGCCGAACTACGTCTCCGCCGTGCGGCTCGACCCCGATGGGAAGGGCATGAGGCTGGCGCTCGTGAAAGGCTTCCGGCCCAACCTGATGGAAGCGGGCGAGCGGCTCTTCCTCGACCTCCTGCCGGAGACCTGGCGAGGCCTCGCTCCCAGCCTGCCGCCGGACGTGATCGAGGATCTGAGCCGGCGCGCCCGCGAGGCTGAGGACACGGCGCGCCGCCTGCTGCGCAAGAAAGCCAGCGAGGAGACGCGGGAGCTGGCTTTCAAGATCGGCACGACGCCGGCCTTCACGCGCGTCGTCTTCGAGACGCCGGTCGTCGCGCCCGTCGATTTCGTGAAGAACGGCGACCGCGCCGAACTCATCTTCGATGCAAACCTGCAGCTCGACGCCGCCAAGCTGAAGGCCGCTCTGCCTCCCATGATCGTGGGGGTGGAAGCCACTGCGGACAACGGCCAACTGCACGTGGCGATCGATCTCCCCTCCGGCGCCGAGGTCCGCGGGTTCCGGGAGGACGAGACCTACGTCATCGACATCACGCCGCCCAAGCCCGCCCCCAAGTCGGTGGCGAAGGACAAGCCGAAGGACGCCAAGGGCGACACGAAGGGCGAGGCCAAGGGCGACATGAAGGCCGAGCCCAAGGCCGACATGAAGGCCGAGTCCAAGGCCGAGCCCAAGGGGGATCCCAAGGCTTTCTCGAAAGTGGAGCCCAAGGGCGACGCCACGACGGATGCGCATCCGGCGTCCCCAGGAGAGCAACATTCGGCGACAGCGGACCTGCCGTCCCGTCCCGTCGCGCCGCAGCCCATGGCCGACCTGCCGTCCCGCTCCCTTCCGCCGGCCGTCCCTGGCGCCCCGGCTTCGCCAGCCGCGGCCGGAGCGCAGCCCGTCGCGGTCACGGTGCCGCTCGCTCCGTTCGACCGGGCCCCGGCGATGGCGCAGGCGGTCCCGCAACAGCGTGCGGACATGAAGGTCGAGGCGGTGTCGGACAAGGACACGCTCCGCCTTGAACTCGGCGTTCCCTCGAAGACTCCGATTGCGGTGTTCGAACGGGCGGGCGTCCTGTGGGTCGCGGCGGAAGCCGCCGGGACCTTCGACCCCGGTCAGGTCGTCAAGGTTGCCCCGGTACTTGTCAGGCAGGTCGACATGCGCCGGCAGGGCAGGCTCTCCATGATGCGGCTGACGCTCGCCCGGCCGGCGCTCGTGCGGGCCGCCGCGACGGCGTCCGGCTGGATCGTGACGCTGGGCGACGACGTCGCGGGCGCGTCCGAGCCGATCACGTTGCGGCGCGACGCTGGCGATGATGGGCGCACCATCGTCGAGGCGCCGTTCAAGGACGTCGGCAGCGTCCACTGGGTCAGCGATCCCGAAGTGGGCGACAACCTCGCCGTCGTGACGGGTTCGATCGCGCCCCGCGGCCTGCTGAAGCAGCAGACCTTCGTGGATTTCAAGGCGCTGCCCTCGGCGCAGGGCCTGGTGATCTCGCCGGTGTCGGACGACGTGTCGGTGAAGTCGGGGATCGACGACGTGGTCATCGCGCGGGACGGGGGCCTCTCTGTGTCCCTTGCGCCCGTGACGATGGCATCCCCCGCCAACGGCGAGCCGGCGCAACTCGTCATCGAGCGGGACAGCTGGTCGAAGCTGAAGGCCGGCAATGTGCGCGAGCGGGGGCGTGAACTCCTCACGGCCGCCGCCGATGCGCCCTCGCGCTCGCGCGCCGAGGCGAGGCTCGCCATCGCTCGATTCGAGGTCGCCAACACGCTCGGCGTGGAGGCGCTCGGCACGCTGCAGGTGCTGTCCGGCGACAACCCCGATTTCGCGCGGGACCGGGCGGTGCTGTTGTTGAGCGCCGTGGCGCTGCTTCAGTCGAACCGGGCAGAGGACGCCGCGAAGATCTTGCAGGCGGACGTGATCAAGGACGATCCGGAGGCCGTGCTGTGGCGGGCCTACGCAGACGCGAAACAACTGCGCTGGCCGCAGGCGCTGACGGGCTTTCGCCGCAGCGCGGCCGTTCTGAACACCTATCCCGAGGACCTGCAGGGGCAGATCGGACTCAGCTACGCCGAAGCCGCCATCGAAGGCCGCGACTTCGGACTGGCGCAGCGCACGCTGGAAAACGTCGAGGGGCTCGACCGGGAGTCCGTCGACCGCGACAAGCTGGCTTTGCTGCAAGCCCGCGTGGCGGACGGCCAGGGCCGCGTCGAGGAGGCGCTCGGCGCCTATGAGAAACTGGCCGAGCGCGCCAACCGCCCGGTGCAGGCCGAAGCGCGGCTGCGGATCATCGCGTTGAACCTGAAGGACCACTCGATGACCCCCGAGGCGGCGACCGACGGGCTCGAGAGCCTTGCGGTCAGCTGGCGCGGCGACGAGATCGAGGCGCGCACCCTGGGCCTTTTGGGCCAACTCTACGCTGAGCAGGAGCGTTGGCGGGACGCGTTCAGCACGGCCCACAAGATCAACGAGCTGTTCCCCGATCACGAGGTCACGCGGGCGCTCTATGACGAGGCCGGCGCGAAATTCGAGGCGCTGTTCATCGACGGCAAGGCCGACTCCATCCCCCGGCTGGACGCCATCGCGCTCTACTACGACTTCAAGGACTTTACGCCGCCGGGCAGGCGGGGCGACGAAATGATCCGTCGGCTCGCCGAACGCCTCGTGCAGCTTGATCTGCTCGGCGAGGCGGCCGACCTGCTGCAGCACCAGGTCGACAACCGCCTGACGGGCGTCGCCAAGGCCAATGTCGCGACGCGCCTCGCCATCATCCAGCTGATGAACAAGCAGCCTGCGAAGGCCTATCAGGCGCTGCGCGAGAGCAAGCTCGCCGACATGCCGTCGGAGTTGAAGCGCAGCCGGTCCCTCATCGAGGCGCGCGCTCTCTCGGACCTGTCCCGGACCGACCTCGCCCTCGAGATGCTGGCGGCCGAGAACGGCCCGGAGGTGGAGAGGCTGCGCGCCGACATCCTGTGGCAGAGCCGGCGCTGGCGCGATGCGGGCGAGACGTTCGAGCGGATCGTCGGCGACCGCTGGAAGGGCATCGAGCCTCTCGACGACCGCGCGCGGTCCGACGTTTTGCGGTCAGCCATCGCCTACGGCTTGGGCGAGGAACCACTGTCGATGGAGCGCCTGCGCGCCAAGTTCGCGGGCAAGATGGCGGACAGCGCGGATTCGCGCGCCTTCGCCGTCATCACGTCGCCCACCGGGGCGCGAGCCAGCGAATACCGTGACCTCGCCAAGACGATCGCCAGCGCCGATACGCTGGCGGAATTCCTGGCCGAGTACCGCAACCGCTACCCCGACCTGCCGCCCGCCCCACCGGCCAAGCCGAAGCCGCAGGATCCGCAGGCGGAGAAGGCGCCCGCCGAAAAGCCGCCCGCCGCGAAGCCCGAGGCCGAAAAGCCCGCCGCGGCCGCCGAGCAGAAGCCGGCCGGCGCGAATGGCTGACCTCGGCGCCTTCTGCGGTTTTCCCTACGGCCCGTAGCTCTGCACGAGGCTGCCGGCGACCAGGTTCCAGCCGTCGACCAGAACAAAGAAGATCAGCTTGAAGGGCAGCGCCACGGTGACGGGCGGCAGCATCATCATGCCCATCGACATCAGGATCGAGGCCACCACGAGGTCGATGATCAGGAACGGGATGTACAGCATGAAGCCGATCTCGAAGGCTCGCTTGAGCTCGGAGATCATGAAGGCGGGGACCAGCGTGACGATCGGCGTCGCCTCCGGCGTCGCCGGCGCGGGTTGGCGCGACATGTCGATGAAGAGCGCGAGGTCCTTCTCGCGGACATGGCGAAGCATGAAGGTCCGGATGGGCCCCACGCCGCGGTCGAAAGCCTGCTGCGCCTGGATCTGGCCGGCCAGGAGAGGCGTGACCGCGGTGTCGTAGACCGTGCGCAGGGTGGGCGCCATGACGAACAAGGTCAGGAACAGCGAGAGGCTGACGATGACCGAGTTGGGCGGCGCGGTGGGCGCGCCGATGGCCGAGCGCAGCAGCGAGAGGACCACCACGATGCGCGTGAACGACGTCACCATGACGAGCGCGGTGGGCGCCAGCGACAGCAGCGTGATCAGGGCGATCAACTGCAGCGCCCGCTCTGTGACGCCCGCCCCCTGGCCGAGATCGAGGGTCAGCGTCTGCGCAAAGGACGAGGACGGGAAGAACAGCAGCAGCGCCGCGGCGGGACCGACGACTGCGCCGCCGGTTCCGAGAACCCAGAGAGTGGCACGAATCGCCCGCTTCATGGCCGGAGCCTAGGAGCTTGGCCGATGCCGGTCACGTGCGGCACGACGACCGCTCGGGCGAGCGCTCAGGCTGCTGTGGAGAACGCCCGTCCAGCCGGCTGGCGCTTCAGCCCTGCTTCGGCGACCCTGGATCGCGCCCGAGCAGGCGCGACATCTCCGCCTCCAGCGAATCGAAGTCGATCGCTTCCAGCGGCTTCGGCGGGGCTGGCGCCGTGGCTTCGGCCGGGAGCGGCGGCCGCGCCTCCGGCGGGGGAAGCGGTATGTCTGGCAAAGGCGCCTCGGCCGGGCGCGGCGGGGGCGGCGAGAAGCCGAGAGCCTCTGCCGCGGAAGGCGGCGGAGGCGGGGCGGCTTGCGGGGGCGGAGGCGGGGTCGCGGGCCGCGCGACGGGCTGGGGCGGCCTCGCCGGCGCAGCCTCCTGCGGCCTCGCAGGCGCGGGTCCCGGCACCGGCGGAAGCGGAGCGGCGGGCGTGGGCTGACCCATGCTGGCGAAGGGACGCTTCAGCGCCTCTTCCAGCTTCCTGGCCATGGAGGACAGCTCCGCCTGAGCGCTCATCGCCGGCGGGGAGGCTTCCGGCGATGGCGGTGGCGGCGGGGGAGGAGCAGGCGCACGGGCGGGCGGCGCGGGGGTGTTCACCGGCGCACGTCCATTCCCTTCGAATGCCGGCCGGAGCGCAGGCGCCGGCTCTGGCACGGGCGGTCTTGCGGCAGGCTGTGGCGGCGGCGGCGGGGGAGGCGGGGGCATGACGGCCTCGCGCCGGATGGGCTCCGGAGCGCGGGCCGGCGGCTGGACGGAAGCCTCGCGTGGCGGCGGCGGAGGCGGCATCGGCGCGAAGGAGGGAGGCGATTGCCGCAGGGCGGCGCGAAGGTCCTCGGCGGCGTCCCGCATCCGCTGGTCGGCGGACGGGGGAGACGGGGGAGGCGTGGGCGGCTGCGGCTCGGCCGCCTCCGGCTGGCGGACCTCGTTGCCACGCAGATCGGACCGCAACCTTTCGAAGGGTCCGGCCAGCGCTTCGCGCAGGGCGTCGGCGTCTGTGGGCAGAGGTCCGCCGCGCGTTTCGCGCACGGGCGGCTCCCGGCCGGCGTCGCGGCGCATGGCCGGCTCCACGCGCGGCGCGGGCTCCTGCCGAATGTCCTGCCGCGGTTCCTGCTGGCGAGGGTCTTGCTGGCGAGGGTCCTGCTGGCGCGGCTGAGGCCTCGGCTCTTGCCTGGCGTCCTGCCTGGCTTCCTGCCTGAAGTCTTGCCCGGGTTCTTGTCTCGCGTCCTGCCTCTGCTCTTGCCGTGGATCCGGCCGCCGTTCCGCGCGCAGTTCGGTACGGGGATCTTGGCGGGGATCTTGGCGAGCGTCTTGGCGAGAATCCTGACGCGGTTCCTGCCTCTGCTCCTGGCGCGGTTCGGCGCGGAGTTCGGGACGCGGCTCAGGGCGCGGTTGCGGGGGCGGCACGGCTGCGAGGTGGGGCGGCGGGACGGGAGGCGGGGGCACGGCCGTCGCCGGAGCGGGAGCGGGGAGCGGTGACTCCATGCGGGCTTCCGCCCGGGCGTGGTCCTCGCGGGACTCGATGCGGGGGGCCGCAAGACCGGCGAGCGCCGGGTCGCGCGCCGCGCCGGCTCCCGCGCGCACGATGTTGCTTTCGACGAGGACGTCGTTGGGTCCGCCGATCATGACGAGATGCTCGACATGATCCCGGCGCACCAGCACCAGCTGGCGCTGCCGGTCGAGATCGAAGGCGTCCACGATTCCGAGGCGCGGCTGGCGCGTCCGGTTCGAGCCGCCCGAACTCAGCCGGCCTCCGGAGATCTTCCGCAGCACGAGGGCGAACAAGCCGAGCAGCGCGAAGATGATGATGAAGGCGAGCGCCCAGACCACCGGCTGCGGGAGGTTCATTCCGAGGAGCGATTGCAACGGTCTCACTCTCCAAAAAACACGCTAGTGGGCGAACTTAAGCATAATCGGCGGCCAGTGCACCTTAGATTGTAGTCCGTGCGAGGGCACACGCACGCGAGCCACTGCATAAAGCCCAGTGTTTTTAATCATTTTCGCCACGGCGAGCGCAAGCGCCGGGGTCTCTGGCCGCTCGTTTACCCCACGTTAACCATGAACGCGGCATTTTTTGCCGGGGCGATCGGCGCTTCGGGGGACGACCTATGAGCGGAATCGGACTGTCGCTCGTCGACCAGATGAAGACCCGCATGCAATGGCTTCAGTCGCGCCAGAAAGTCCTGGCGGAAAACGTCTCCAACTCCGACCTGCCGAACTTCAAGCCCAAGGATCTGCGGCCCATGTCGAGCGGCGGCGCGGAGCAGGTCGCGGTGATGCGAACCTCGGCGGCGCATATCGGCACGGCCGGTGGCGACGGGCTGGTCAGCGAACGCGGAGCCAAGAAATTCGAGACGATGCCTTCGGGCAACGCCGTTTCGCTCGAGGACGAGATGCAGAAGCTCGCCGACACGCAGCTCGACTACCAGACCGTGACGTCGCTCTACACCAAGAGCCTCGCCTTGCTGAAGACCGCCGTCGGAAAGCGCTGAGAGGCCATCATGGACTTCGTCAAATCCATCGCCATCGCAGCCTCGGGCCTCAAGGCCCAGGCGGGACGAATCCGGATCATCTCCGAGAACCTCGCCAATGCGGACTCCACCGCGAGCACGGCGGGAGGCGACCCCTACCGCCGCAAGATCCCGACGCTGACACGGCAATTCGACCGCGAACTCGAAGCCCAGACGGTGGCGCTCGGCAGGGTTCAAAAGGACAGCGCGCCCTTCCAGGTGAAGAACGATCCCGGCAACCCGGCCGCGGATCTTTCGGGAAACGTGAAGCTCCCCAACGTCAACTCCCTGATCGAACAGATGGACATGCGCGACGCCCAGCGCAGCTACGAGGCCAACCTGAACGTCATCACGGCGACGCGCCGGATGATCACCCGAACGCTGGACATGCTGCGCGCCTGAGCGCGTGAGCGCCAAGGCCGCCGCACCCTGCAGGAGACGACGAGATGGCCAGCCCCACCGCCGCGGCGAACATGTACGCCGCCACCCAGCGCCTCACGGCCCCGACCGCCGGCGGCGGCCTCGGGATCTCCGGCGCGACGGGACAGCCGAGCTTCAGCGAGGCGCTGGGGGACGTGCTGAAGTCGGTCGCGGAGACCGGGCAGCGCGCCGACCAGCAGAGCACCGCCGCGGTGAAGGGCAAGGCCGACATGATCGACGTCGTCACCGCGGTCGCCGAGTCCGAGACCGCGATCGAGACCCTCGTCGCGGTGCGCGACCGGGTCGTGGCCGCCTACGAGGAAATCATGCGGATGTCGGTCTGAGGCGGCAAGCGCGCCGGACCCCGGCGAAACGCCGCTCCGAAATCACTTTTGAGCCAACTGTCCTGGTTTTCTGAGCCATCCGTTCGAAAGTTCTTTGTGATGACCGGTCCTGAAGTCCTCGATGTCGCCCGTGACGGGATCTACACCTTCCTGAAGGTGGGCAGCCCGCTGATGCTGATCGCGCTCGGGATCGGCCTCGCCATCTCGCTGGTGCAGGCGCTCACCCAGATCCAGGAACAGACCATCGTCACGGTGCCCAAGATCATCATCGTGGGCCTGTCCATGATCCTGCTGCTGCCTTTCATGGGCGACGCGCTCGGATCCTACATGACCCGCATCGCGTCCCGAATCGCTTCCGGCGGATAGAATGTCGGCAGCCGGCGTCATCGCGGATCGCGCCGTCCGCCTTCGCGGCGGGCGGATGCAGAACGGGGACGCGCGGCCCGCGGGGTGTCCGGACGTGTCGCTAGGTCCTGAGATCGCAGCCGTCTTCATGCTCGTCTTCGCGCGCGTGGGCGTGCTCGTCATGCTGTTGCCGGGCCTGGGCGAGCGCTTCCTGCCGGGGCGCGTGCGGCTCGCGCTCGCCGTGTTCCTGACGCTGGTGCTGATCCCCGTCGTGCGCCCGCTCTTGCCGGCCGGGGCCGGGAGCGTGGAGGCGGCGCTCGGCCTCATGCTGTTCGAGATCCTGATCGGCCTCATGATCGGCCTCACCGGACGGCTGGTGATGGCCAGCCTGCAGACAGCGGGAAACTTCGTCTCCCAGGCGCTGGGCCTCAGCTTCGCCGAATCGCTGGACCCGACCCAGGGCGGCCAGGCGGCCGCTGTGGGCAACTTCCTGATGCTGCTCGGGATCGCGCTGCTTTTCGCCACCGACGCCCACCACGTGGTCATCGCCGCCATTCGCGGCAGCTACCTCGTCCTGCCGCCCGGCCAGATGCCCGCCTCCGGCGACGCGGCGAAGCTGGCGCTCACCACCATGGGGAAGGGCTTCGGGGTCGCGCTGCAGATCGCGGCGCCCTTCATCGTGTTCGGCATCATCATCAATCTCGGGCTCGGCGTGCTGTCGCGCCTGATGCCGGCGCTGCAGGTGTTCTTCATCGGCGTGCCGATCACCGTGATCCTCGGGTTCTTCTTCCTGCTCGGCGTCATCGGCATGATGATGACGGCCTTCCTCGCGGAAACCGGCGAGTTCCTGCGCCCCTTCGTGGCGAGGTGACCCGTGGCCGAGGACAGTGAACAGGAAGACCACACAGAAGACCCTACGGAACGAAAGCTCCAGCAGGCCATCGAACGCGGCGACGTCGCCCGCTCCACCGAGGTCAACACCTGGTTCGTCCTGGCGGGGGGCGCGCTGGCCATCCTCGCGGCCTCCGAATCATCGGCGAGTTCACTGACGGCGACGCTCAAGGGCATGCTGGCGAATGCGCACCGCATGCCGGCCGACCAGGGCGGGTTGATGAGCTATGGCGTCTACGCCGCCACGGCGACGCTGGGTGCCATGGCGGCGCCGTTCATCCTCATGATCGTCATGGCCCTGGCCGGATCGATGATCCAGCACCGGCTGCTGTTCACGACCGAGCCGATGGCTCCCAAGCTGAGCCGGCTCTCGCCGATGGCCGGGCTGAAGCGCATGTTCGGCACGGAGGCCCTGGTCCAGTTCTTCAAGGGCCTCGCCAAGCTGATCATCGTGGGCGCGGCCATGGGCGTCGCCGTCTGGCCGGAGCGCGCGCGCCTCGAATCGTTCGTGATGCTGGACGTGATGGCTTTGCTGCCGGCGACCCGCGACGAGGCGCTGAAGCTGTTGACGGCGGTGCTTTCGATCTACGCCTTCGTGGCGGGAGGCGATTATCTGTACCAGCGGATCACCTGGTACAACCGCCAGAAAATGAGCAAGCAGGAGCTGAAGGACGAGTTCAAGAGCACCGAAGGAAACCCCGAGGTCAAGGCAAAGCTGCGCCAGCTCAGGGCGCGGGCGGCGCGCAAGCGCATGATGCAGAAAGTGCCGCAAGCCACTGTCGTGGTGATGAACCCGACCCACTTCGCGGTGGCGCTGCGCTATGAAAAGGGCATGGCTGCGCCGGTGTGCCTGGCCAAGGGACTGGACGCCGTGGCGCTTCGCATCCGCGCCGTGGCGGAGGAGAACGAAGTGCCGGTGGTGGAGAACCCGCCGCTGGCTCGCGCGCTTTACAAGGCCGTCGATCTCGATCAGGAAATCCCGGTCGAGCACTACAAGGCCGTGGCCGAGGTGATCGGCTACGTCATGCGCTTCCGCCGGAGGACATGATGACGGCCGCCCAAGCACATGGACCGGCCAGCCGCCGAGGACAGGACGCGATGAGCACCCACGGGGCCGCGAGGACCATCGACCGTTCGCAACGTTCTGGCAGCGCCGGGCTGCTGCTCGTGCTGGCGGGCGTGCTCGTGGGCGCGGCGATCGCGCTGTCGCTGCTGGCGAGCGAGAAGGCGCAACCGCTCATCATCGGGCTGCTCGCATTGCTCGCGGTCGTCGGCGTGTTCGCTCTTTTCGCCGGCGCCGTCGGCATTATCGAGTTCGCCGGCCGCGCGGCGCGCAACGACCTGACCAAGGTGGTCTCCGACACGGCGCGCGAGGGCATGCTGGTGGTGGAGGGCGACGGAGCCGTCGCCTACGCCAACGAGGCCTATCTGAAGCTCGCGGGCGCGCGCGGTTCCGAGGACCTGGTCGCCGTCGAGCGGCTGTTCACCGGCTCTCCCGACGTCTCGGAGGCTATCTACCGCCTCGCCCAGGCGTCCCGCGAGGGCAAGAGCGCGTCCGAGGAGATCCGCCTCAGCCCGCCGCTGCGCGCGCTGGAGGGCGCGGCGTGGTACCGGGTGAAGGTGCGCCCGGTGGACCGGCCCGGCGGGCGGCGCGCCAGCCTGTGGACCGTCTCCGACGTGACGCGCGAGCGAGAGCGGCAGGAGAACGTGTTCCAGGAGCTGCAGCACGCGATCGACTATCTCGATCACGCGCCGGCTGGCTTCCTCTCGATCGACGCCTCCGGCGAGGTCGTCTACATGAACGCCACCCTGGCGGGCTGGCTCGACTACGACCTCGCCCAGTTCGGCTCCGGCGGGCTGCGCCTGACCGAGCTGGTGCCGGGCGACGGCGCGGCGCTGCTGGCGGCCGTTTCCGGTGGCGCGGGCGAAGTGCGCACGGAGACCCACGACATCGACCTGCGCCGCCGCGGCGGCCAATCGCTCCCGGTGCGCGTGTTCCACCGCGTCGCCTTCGGCTATGACGGCGCGCCCGGCGCTTCCCGCACGCTGGTGTTGAACCGCTCCGCCGGCGAGGACGTGGCCGAGGGACAACGCGCGGCCGAAGTGCGCTTCGCGCGCTTCTTCAACAACACGCCGCTGGCGATCGCCACCATCAACCGCAGCGGCCGGATCGCCCGCAGCAATGGGCCGTTCGCGCGCCTGTTCGGCGACATCTTCAAAGGCATGGACGCCTCCGAGCCGCGCTCCATCCTCTCGCTCGCCGCCGAGCGGGACAAGGATGCGCTGCGCCAGGCGCTCGTCGCAGCCGAGCAGGGCAGGGGCGACATCTCCCCCGTCGAGATCGCCCTCGCCGGCGAGGGCGCCCGCTCAGCCCGGGTGTTCGTCTCCTCCGTGGAGAACGAGGGCGAGGACGGCGAAGTGGCCATTGTCTATGCGCTCGACACCACCGAGCAGCGCGCGCTGGAGGCGCAGTTCGCCCAGGCGCAGAAGATGCAGGCGGTCGGCGAGCTGGCGGGCGGCGTAGCGCACGATTTCAACAACGTGCTGCAAGGCATCATGGGCTACGCCGACCTGCTGCTCGTGAACCACCGGCCGACCGATCCGTCCTTCCAGGACATCATGCAGATCAAGCAGAACGCCAGCCGGGCGGCTGGGCTGGTGCGCCAGCTGCTGGCCTTCTCCCGCAGGCAGACGCTGCGGCCGCAGGTCATGCATTTCGGCGACGTGCTCTCCGAACTCTCCATGCTGCTGAAGCGGCTGCTGGGCGAACGCGTGGAGCTCGACGTGCGCCACGGGCGCGATCTCTGGCCGATCCGCGCCGACCTCACCCAGTTCGAGCAGGTGATCGTCAACCTCGCCGTGAACGCGCGCGACGCGATGCCCCAGGGCGGCAAGCTCACGATGCGCACCCGCAACGTGGGCGTGGAGGAGAGCGCCGCGATGACGCTGCCGGGCATGCCCGGCGCGGAATACGTGCTGATCGAGATCGAGGACAGCGGCACCGGCATCCCACAGGAGATCATCGACAAGATCTTCCAGCCCTTCTTCACCACGAAGGAGGTCGGCAAGGGAACGGGGCTGGGCCTCTCCATGGTCTATGGCTTCGTCAAGCAATCCGGCGGGTTCATCTTCTGCGACAGCGCGGTGGGCAAGGGCACAACCTTCCGCATCTTCCTGCCCCGCCACGTGGCGAGCGAGGCGGACGAGACCGGCCCCAAGCCCGGCGAGAAGCCCGACGTGACGCCGCCGCCCGGCGTGACCTCGGACCTGACAGGCACGGGAACCGTGCTGCTGGTGGAGGACGAGGAGGCCGTGCGCGCCTTCGGGGCCCGCGCCTTGACCCAGCGGGGCTACACGGTGCTGGAGGCCGCCACCGGCGTGGACGCGCTGGCCGTGGTGGAGGAGTACGCCGGGGCCATCGACCTCATCGTCTCCGACGTGGTGATGCCGGAGATGGACGGGCCGAGCCTGCTGGGCGAACTGCGCAAGCGGGGCATCAAGGCCCGCATCATCTTCGTCTCGGGCTATGCCGAGGAGGCCTTCAGCCGCAACCTGCCCGAAGGCGAGGAGTTCGCCTTCCTGCCCAAGCCGTTCTCGCTGAAGCAGCTGGTTGAGGCCGTGAAGACCGCCATCGGCTGAGCGCTCCACGAGGCGCGCGCGGGCATGCGGGACGACGAAGCCGGGCGGCAGCCGGGGATTCGCGTGATGTTCGCGTGATGACGGTCTCGGCCGGCCGGCGCCGACGTGAGATCGCCCCGGCCGATCGGTCCAAAAACACAATCCAAAAGAGCAAAATGGGAGCGACTCGCTCGCAAGTGGCTGAAACGGCGTCCTTTACCAGGCGTAAACAGAGTCCGAGGACGAGAACAAAAAAAGAACTTGAGTGAGAGAACAAAGCATGATCATTTTGATTCCAGACTTCAGTTGAGACTCTTTCCGGCCTCGTGCCATAAGGACCCTGCATCATGTCGCAACCCTCTCTCCGGCTCGTTGAAGGTCAATCCATGGACAAGGCCAAGGCTCTGGACGCCGCGCTCTCCCAGATCGAGCGCGCCTTCGGCAAGGGCTCCATCATGCGCCTCGGCAAGAACGAGAAAGCGGTGGAGATCGAGACGATCCCGACGGGGTCGCTGGGCCTCGATATCGCGCTCGGCGTCGGCGGCCTGCCGCGGGGCCGCGTGGTCGAGATCTACGGACCGGAATCCTCGGGCAAGACCACGCTCGCCCTGCACACCGTGGCCGAGGCCCAGAAGAAAGGCGGCGTCTGCGGCTTCATCGACGCCGAGCACGCGCTGGATCCCGTCTACGCCCGCAAGCTCGGCGTGAACCTCGAGGACCTGCTGATCTCCCAGCCCGACACGGGCGAGCAGGCCTTGGAGATCTGCGACACGCTGGTGCGCTCCGGCGCGATCGACGTCCTCGTCATCGATTCCGTGGCCGCGCTGGTGCCGCGCGCGGAGATCGAGGGCGAGATGGGCGAGGTGCAGCCCGGCTTGCAGGCCCGCCTGATGAGCCAGGCGCTGCGCAAGCTCACCGCGTCGATCTCGCGCTCCAACACCATGGTCA